>Ga0155061_114_pt1 | contig 22028 bp, 19 predicted proteins | sample RifCSPhighO2_01_FD_106029 | JGI IMG/M metagenome (GOLD analysis project Ga0155061, IMG submission 106029) | Candidatus Woesebacteria bacterium RIFCSPHIGHO2_01_FULL_38_26b
CTCAGTACTTTGATCCTAAAAATTATTTATCGATATTTTCTACCTTACCGACTCTTAAGAAAGGAGACGAAATATATACGTATTTTGACGGAATTTCATATAGATATGAGGTGGACGACATTTTTGAGGTTAGTCCAAAGGATATCCAAGTGCTCGAACAAAATACAAACGGTTCATTCATAACTTTGATCACCTGTACTCCTCCGGGGCATCCCTTAAAACCCAAACGCTTAATAGTCAGAGCAAAACTTATTCCTGTGAACGCAGGAAGAAATGAGGCAGAAGCTATTTCAGAATCTCCCGAGCTTGACTCGGTCGGTTCTGAAGGCTTCGCCAGCTTATATAACTAAATTCAAAAACTTTGTCGTCCCTTAGTGGGACTTGCGAGTTTTGAAATTAGTTATAAAATTTGCAAATGCGAATACTGGGGATTGATTATGGCAAGAGAAAGATGGGGTTTGCAGTTGGTGACACCGAAACAAAACTTGCAGAACCTTTGAAGGTATTAAGATATAGAGATATTAATTTATTGAGTGAACAAATAGAAAAAATTGCCGTAACAATTGGGGGAGAAGATTTGGCAAAAAGCCTTATACAGTATCCCGGAACAGCTCTACCTGGCAAGACCGGGAATACTGTTGTTTTTGGCCACTCTATCCTTCCTCAGTACTTTGATCCTAAAAATTATTTATCGATATTTTCTACCTTACCGACTCTTAAGAAAGGAGACGAAATATATACGTATTTTGACGGAATTTCATATAGATATGAGGTGGACGACATTTTTGAGGTTAGTCCAAAGGATATCCAAGTGCTCGAACAAAATACAAACGGTTCATTCATAACTTTGATCACCTGTACTCCTCCGGGGCATCCCTTAAAACCCAAACGCTTAATAGTCAGAGCAAAACTTATTCCTGTGAACGCAGGAAGAAATGAGGCAGAAGCTATTTCAGAATCTCCCGAGCTTGACTCGGTCGGTTCTGAAGGCTTCGCCAGCTTATATAACTAAATTCAAAAACTTTGTCGTCCCTTAGTGGGACTTGCGAGTTTTGAAATTAGTTATAAAATTTGCAAATGCGAATACTGGGGATTGATTATGGCAAGAGAAAGATGGGGTTTGCAGTTGGTGACACCGAAACAAAACTTGCAGAACCTTTGAAGGTATTAAGATATAGAGATATTAATTTATTGAGTGAACAAATAGAAAAAATTGTATCGGAGTTAAATATTGAAAAAATAGTATTGGGGATTTCGGAGGGAAAAATGGCTGAGGAGACAATGCGATTCGGTAGGAAACTTGAAGAAAAAACCGGAATCCCAATCATATATCAAGACGAAACCCTGACTACCCACGAAGCGCAGGAATTATCAATTAAAGCCGGTATAAAAAGGAAAAAACGCCGCGCTCTCGAGGACGCCTATTCTGCAACATTGGTGTTACAAAGATTTCTAGACAAAAATCTATTATACTGAATTAAACAAAATGCCTTTAATAAGCCCTTTCGCCCTACTGAAAGATGCTTTAACAGTTTATAAAAATAGGTTCGGAACTTTATTTGTCGTCTATTTGATACCTAATTTAGCCAGTATCTTCACTGGTTTAATCATTGGTTTTACTGGAGTCGGACTGCTTGCATTTGCACGAAACAATTTTTTCGAAGGAAATTTTGTAGTTAAAGCGATATCGGTAACAGTCGCATTTTTTTTACTTTTATTAGTTTCTTTCGTAATTCAGACATGGGGACACGTAGCGTTAATTACTGCAGTAGTAAATTCGGAAGAAAAAATCGGTATCCGCGAATCATATAAAAGAGCATGGAGTCAGATATTTTCCTACTGGTGGCTAACGATAATAACGAGTTTTGTTATTTTAGGAGGATTTATGCTTTTGTTTTTCCCGGGTATCATTTTTTCAATATGGTTCAGTATGGCTTATTTTGTTTTGGTAGTCGAAAAAAAAGGGGGGATTGATGCTTTACTAAAAAGCAGAGAGTATGTGAAGGGTTATTGGTGGGGAGTGTTTGGCAGATTAGCCTTTTTGCCCGTTTTTTTTATTATTGTTTATTTTGTCCCTACTTTAATATTTCAAATCTTAAAATTAAAAATTATTGAGACGATTTTTGCTAGTTTAGTAATTTTCATCTTGGCGCCATTAGGTTTAATATATCTTTGGATTTTATTTAAAAACTTAAAGTTGGCAAAAGGCGAATTCGAATTTATACCCTCCAATAATTCTAGATTAAAATTTGTGCTCGTTGCTATACTAGGCGGATTAATACTCCCCTTAGGTGTAGGTGCGACTATTGTGCTTGTATCGATAAATCCGTCAAAACAGCTTGCCAGATCTAGGGACCAATCAAGAAAATCAAGTATTTATATTACGAGAACCGCTATCGAGCTTTATTATGCTAAGAGCGGTGTTTATCCTGAGTCGCTTGGTGTACTAGTTCCTGAATACATGAGTCAAGTCCCTAAGGATCCTAAGACAGAGATTCCACTTAGGTACACTTTGACAAATGAAGTTTACGAAATCTGTGCCGACTATGAAGTAGAGGAAGATGAGTGTATTAGTTCTTCGCGATTCTCTGATTAACAGGCTTAATTTCCTGCAATTTGCTTATTATGAGATTTATTGTATTAACAACTAATTGATGATTTGATATACTAATTAAATTAATATGTTGAAAAATGTAATTGCTCCGATTCAGGCTTGGCTTTTAGTACAAGGTAGGTGTGTTGCCGACGGGCAGCCTTTGGACAAGGAAAAAAAGGAAAAAAAGAAAGACGGCACTTATAAGATTGTCCACTCCTGCGGCAGGATCTATATTTACGAACCCGACACTAAAAAATATCGGAGAGCGCTTCTTGAAGAAGTATAATGACAATTCAAAATGCAAAGATCAAAATGCAAAAAGGTAATTCAAAAATAATAATTACTCCATTTTAATTTTACGAATCTACGAAATGAAGCGTTCGTTAATATTAATTGTCTTCTTAGTCATAATAATTCTCGTTGCGGCCGCGAGCGTTTTTTTTTGGTGGGGGGAAAATACTAGAGCCGTATCGAACGATTCAACAACTCAGGATTTTTTAATATTAAAAGGTAAATCGGCTAGTCAGATTGGAGAGACGTTATATAGACAAAAACTTATAAGAAGCCCTTTAGCCTTCAAAATTTATGTCCAATTAAACGGAAAAGCGAATAGAATTCAATCGGGAGAATTCCGTTTATCACCAAACCTTTCTCTTTATGGAGTAGTTGAAAAACTCCTTAGTGGACCAACTGAACTTTGGGTGACTATTCCTGAGGGTCTTAGGCGTGAGGAAGTTGTTGAGCGATATGTGAAGGAGCTTGAGATGGATGCGGCGAAATCTATAAGTTTCAGAAAAGAATTCTTAGAAGCTAGTACAAATTTAGAAGGTTTTCTTTTTCCTGACACCTATCTTTTTCCGCGCGATGCAGATGCTAAAAAGGCTGTTTTAAGAATGAAAGAGATTTTCGATACCAAAGTAAAAGGTGAAATAGAAGGTGCGGTTAAGTCGAGCGACAGAAGTCTGGAAGATATTGTAACTATGGCTTCGATTATCGAACGGGAGACAAAAACAAATGAGGAAAGACCAATAGTTGCCGGCATTCTTTGGAAAAGATTGGATACAGAAGGCTGGTTAATACAAGCCGATGCGACATTGCAGTACGCTAACGGGACGAAGTTGTGCGTGGGAAAAATCGATTGCAATTGGTGGCCAACTTTTACTGCGAAAGATTTGGAAAAAGACTCTCCATATAATTCTTATAAATATAAAGAGCTGCCGCCGACTCCTATCGCCAATCCGGGTCTTGCTTCAATAAAGGCTGCGGCGAAGCCTACTACCTCAGAGTTTTGGTTTTATATTCACGATAAAGAAGGCACCATTCACTATGCAACCACAATTGAAGAACACAACCAAAACGTGGCTAAATTTCTCGACAAGTGAGTACTTGACAGCAGTATTTTATATTGTATAATCCAGCAAGGCGTACTAAGTTTACGCTTATTCTTTTTTCGCTAAAAACCAAGTAGAACTTGGGGAGTTTGTGTGTTCATGAAAAAGAAAACCCAATAATTCAAAAGATGTCTCAAAAAAAACGCAGAAATTTCGGAAAAGAAGAAGATAATTTACCTCAGTTAGATTTGTCTTTAATTCAAAGAGAATCTTGGGAAAACTTTCTTAAAGAAGATATCGCGACAGAATTATCGGAAATTTCACCCATTGATGATTTCACCGGAAAAAATTGGCAGATAGTTCTGGAAAATCCGATTTTGGGAAAATCAAAATTAACTCCACGACAGACCCAAGAAAAAGGCTTGACTTATTCCGTTCCCTTAAAAATATCAGCAACCTTAATAAACAAAAGGACGGGAGAGAAAAAAACCCAAGACGTTTTTTTGGGTGATCTTCCGCAAATGACTTCAAGAGGTACTTTTATCATAAACGGAGTTGAAAGAGTTGTAATAAACCAGATAGTAAGAAGTCCTGGTGTTTATTTCTCGGGCGAGTTGGATGTTCCTTCAGGTAGAATGCTTTATAAAGCTGAGGTTAGACCACTGCGGGGATCCTGGCTTGAATTTGAAATCGATAGAAATAATGTAATTGCGGCCAGAATTGATAGAAGAAGAAAGGTTGTGGCGACCGCACTTCTGAGGGCACTGGATTTAGAAAGTGATGAAGAAATATTAAATATTTTTAAGGAAGTGGATCGCGACGAACAACATAAGTATATTAACTCCACTGTAGAAAAAGACTCAACAGCGACAAGCGAAGAAGCGCTAATCGAGATTTATAGAAAGCTTCGGCCGGGTGAACCCGCACTTTTGGATAATGCCCAGAACTTATTTGAAGGACTATTTTTTGATCCAAGGAGATACGATCTTGGCAAAGTGGGAAGATTCAAAATCAATAAGAGACTGGAGCTTAATATTCCTAACGATAAAGCAAACTGGGTTCTTACAAAACAAGATTTGGTAGCAACTATTTCTTACCTGATTAAACTGCAAAACGGTGAAGGACGAGTCGACGACATTGACCACCTTTCCAATAGGCGGATAAGAAGAGTTGGAGAATTGGTGGCGGCAAATGCTTTTAGGATTGGTTTACTAAGACTTGAACGATCGGTGAAAGAAAAAATGAGTTTAATTTCTCCTGATGATAAACCACTACCTGCGATCTTAATTAATGCAAGGCCTTTGATTGCAGCTTTAAACGAATTTTTCCGTTCAAATCAACTCTCTACAATACTTGACGATACAAATCCGTTAAGTGAAATAGACAATCTAAGAAGAATATCCGTGTTAGGACCGGGAGGAATTAATCGCGAGAGAGCCTCATTTTCCATACGCGATGTAAACTCGTCCCAATACGGTAGAATTGATCCCGTAAGGACTCCGGAAGGTCCAAATATCGGTTTGGTTACTTACCTTTCCTTATACGCAAAAGTTAACGAATTCGGATTTATCGAGGCTCCGTATAGAAAAACTGAAAAAGTTAAAAAGAACGGCAAAATAAAGGTCAGAATAACCGACGAGATAGTGTATCTTACAGCCGACGACGAAGAGAATTATCATATTACGCATTCCGGGGTAAAGGTAGACGGTCGTGGTTTTGTCGCTGAAGAACGTATTCCATTCAGATATAAAAATTCCGTTTCCGAAGGTTCGAGCGATTTAATCGATCTAATTGACGTTACTCCGCGTCAGGTTGTGGGAGCTTCTTCATCACTAATTCCCTTTTTGGCACACGACGAAGGTAACCGTGCCCTTATGGGAAGCAATATGCAGTGCCAGGCGGTCCCTTTAATTAATCCGAGATCTCCTGTTGTAGGAACTGGAATGGAAAAAGACATAGCCGAAAGCATGAGAAGATCGATACGTGCAAGAAATTCGGGCAAAGTGATATATGCGGATGCAAATCGAATCGAAGTTAAGTTAGATAAAAAAGTCGACTCAGACATGTCAGATGAAGAAATTGAAGTAACAGACGGAGGAAAGACTGAAGTATACCATGTAGTGAAGTTTAAAAGGACTTCAAACTCAACTTGTTACAATAACAGGGTTGTAGTCAAATCCGGACAAGAGGTTAAAAAAGGAGATTTATTGGCCGATGGACCCGCAATTGAAGGAGGGGAGTTAGCCTTGGGTCAGAATTTGGTAATAGCCTATTCGTCTTTTGAAGGATACGGTTTCGAAGACGCGATACTAATATCGGACAACTTGGTTAAAGACGACGCATTAACTTCAATTCACATTGAAGAATATGAGGCAGATGTAGTAGACACAAAACTTGGCCCCGAAGAGCTCACCCGCGATATACCGAATGTTGCCGAAACTGACCTTGCAAACTTGGCCGAAGATGGCATTGTTGTAATCGGAGCCGAAGTCGGACCAAATGATATTTTAGTCGGCAAAATTGCTCCGAAAGGAGAAACAGAATTAACCGCAGAGGAAAGGTTGTTAAGAGCAATTTTCGGTGAAAAAGCAAGAGAAGTAAGAGATACTTCCCTTCGTGTTCCTCATGGCGAACGCGGAATAATTGTCGATGTCTTGATTTTGGATAGAGATAAAGGAGACGAGCTTGGTCCGGGGGTACTGAAAAGAGTAATTGTAAAAGTTGCACAGATGAGAAAAATTACGGTGGGAGATAAGGTTGCCGGAAGACACGGAAATAAAGGAGTCATTGCAAAGATTTTACCTCAAGCCGATATGCCGTATCTTTCTGACGGAACCCCCGTTGATATTATTATTTCACCCCTAAGTGTTCTGTCCCGTATGAATTTAGGTCAACTTCTTGAGACTCATCTTGGCTGGGCCTTATCCAAAAAGGACGAAAAGGGCGAGCTGCCAGTTTTTGATAAAGTGTCAGAAGAGGTCATAATCTCCGAGTTGAAAAGTGCAGGCCTTCCCCTAAACGGCAAAACCCGTCTTTGTGACGGAAAAACAGGAGAGGCGTTCAAAGAAGACACGGTTGTAGGTATTGGCTACGTATTAAAACTGAAACACATGGTCGAGGACAAGACTCATGCTCGTTCGACCGGTCCTTATTCCTTAGTTACACAACAACCGCTCGGAGGGAAAGCTCAAATGGGAGGACAAAGGCTTGGAGAGATGGAAGTTTGGGGACTTGAGGCACACCGTGCAGCATATGTTTTGCAGGAAATGCTTACATTAAAGTCCGATGATATATTGGGACGTGCCAGAGCATTTGAAGCAATTGTCAAAGGAATTGACATCCCCGAAGCTACAATCCCGGAAAGCTTTAAAGTTTTAGTAAGGGAGCTTAATTCGCTCGGACTCTCAGTCGAAGCGAAAGACGGAGTTTACGCAAAAGAAGACATTGTCGAATTTGAAGAAGCGGAAGAGCTTGCAAAAGCGGCAGGAGCTGAAGTTGTCGCAACTGAAGAATTAGTAAGTCCCAAGGGCAAAATGGAAATAGAAGAAATAGTTTAGATTTGACATTTGTCATTTACCATTTTTCATTTATTTCAAGTTCAGTAAATTAGAAATACCTAAATGATAAATGTAAGTTGAAAAATGAAAAAATAATTTATGGAACCATTATCAGGATTAAAACATTTAACAGATTTTAAAAGTCTTACTCTGAGGCTAGCTTCTCCTGATGACATCAGACGTTGGTCACGCGGAGAGGTAACAAAACCGGAGACAATAAATTATAGAACTCTGAAACCTGAAAAAGACGGTCTTTTTGACGAACGGATATTCGGGCCGACAAAAGACTGGGAATGTTATTGCGGAAAATACAAAAGAATCAGGTATAAAGGAGTGATATGCGACAAATGTGGAGTTGAAGTTACTCAGTCAAGAGTGAGAAGGGAACGTATGGGTCATATTAATCTTGCCTCGCCCGTTGTACACGTTTGGCTTTTTAAAGGTGCCCCTTCAAAAATTTCACTACTTTTGGATTCTGCCCCCCGTGCCATAGAACAAGTTATTTACTTTGCAAGGTATTTGGTTTTGGAAGTCGATGAGAAAAAGAGGAAAGAAGCATTAAAAAGACTTGAGAAAGCCCACGAAGTTAGGCAAAAAGAAACATCCTCCATATATGAAGAGAAAAAGAAAATACTCAAAGAAAAATCAAATGAGGAAAAGGATAAAATTAAACAAAAAATTAAAAATGCGGAACAACTGAATTTAGCTATTAATGAGATCGAACTTGAACTTAGAAAAAAAGAAACAACCATCGCTGAAGAAGAGAAAAACACAATGGAGAGAACCAAGGATTTATTTGAAAATCTTCTAAATTTGGCGCGAAGCCTGAGGGAACTTTCAATAGTTTCTGAGGAAGAGCATGACGAGTTAGTTTCGCATAATGCTTCGGATTTCTTTACGGCCAGAATGGGAGCCGAAGCAATTCTTTCTGCACTTGAAAGACTTAAACTAGAAGAGTTGACTGCTTCACTTCGCAAAGATTTGGGGGAGATAAAAAGTTCCAACGCCCGTTTTGTAAAACTTGCTAAACAGTTAAAAATTGTAGACGGTATGCGCAGAAGTAAGATAGCTCCGGCCTGGACGGTTTTACGGGTACTTCCGGTACTTCCTCCTGATTTAAGGCCGATGGTGCAACTTTCCGGAGGTCGATTTGCAACAAGCGACCTTAATGATCTATATAGGCGTGTAATAAACAGGAATAATCGTCTAAAACATTTAATTGAATTGGGCGCTCCTGAAATAATCTTAAGAAACGAAAAAAGAATGTTGCAGGAGTCGGTTGATTCTTTAATTGATGCATCGCAAAGAAAAGCAACCCGTCGCGGTCGCGGAAGACAACCACTAAGATCGCTTTCAGATATGTTACGGGGGAAGCAAGGAAGATTTAGACAAAATTTACTAGGTAAAAGAGTTGATTATTCGGGAAGGAGTGTAATTATCGTCGGACCCGAGCTTAATCTTAACCAATGTGGACTTCCCAAAGATATGGCACTTGAGATGTTTAAGCCTTTTGTTCTTAGGGAAATGATTTCGCGTGGAATTGCACCTAATGTTAAGTCGGCTAAAAATATGCTCGAACGAAGGCCTCCCGAAATATTTGATATTTTGGAAGAGATAACGAAGGACCATCCCGTACTATTAAATCGAGCCCCAACACTACATAAGCTTTCTATTCAGGCATTTTATCCGGTTTTGATTGAAGGCTCGGCGATTAGAATTCATCCGGCTGTTTGTTCAGGATTTAATGCGGATTTTGACGGAGATCAGATGGCTGTGCATGTTCCTTTATCAAAAAAGGCTATAGAAGAAAGTATAAGACTCATGCTCCCACAAAATAACTTACTTCGCCCCGCCGATGGAAGTCCGATCACAACTCCGGCGAGCAAAGAAATGGCTTTGGGAGTATTTTACTTAACCAGTTTAGATTCAAGAGTTGATGATTATAACGGACTATTTGCAGATAAGAACGAGGCAGTATTTGCAAACCAAGCGGGTAAAATTGAATTGAGACAAAAAATAATGGTAAGAATCGGAACGGAAATAATCCAAACAACCGTAGGAAGAATTCTATTCAATGAGGTACTGCCTGAGGGTTTTGAATTTGTAAACGAATCGGTTACCTCTACAATAATCAAACAATTATTTACGAAAGCATATGCTACGGTCGAAAGAGAAAAAGTAGTCAAAATGATAGACGCGATTAAGCAATTGGGGTTTGCCGGAGGTACAATATCCGGTCTTTCGTTTGGAATATTTGATTCAAAAATATATTCGGGAAAAGAAAAGATTTTGGAGGAGGCGGATAAAAAGGTAGCTGAAATTGAAACCAACTTTGCTCAAGGACTAATTACGTCTGAGGAAAAGAAACGTCTTAGTCAAGAGGTGTGGATAGAAGTAACCGAAGATCTAGCAGATAAGACCTGGGATCTATTAGATGAGAATAGTCCAATAAGGGTAGTAATTGACGCAAAAGTGGGTCGTGCCTCCAGAGATCAGGTTAAGCAACTTGCGGCGATAAGAGGCTTGGTTGTCGATCCTTTGGGAAAAATAGTAGAGCTTCCTATAAAATCTAATTTCAGAGAAGGACTTTCGGTATTTGAGTACGTAACTTCCTCTAGAGGATCACGAAAAGGTTTAACCGATACGGCTCTTAAGACGGCCGATGCAGGTTATTTGACAAGAAGACTTGTAGACGTTGCTCACGACGTGATTGTAAGGCGCGACGATTGCGGATCAAAGGACAGCATTCTTATCACCAGGGAACTACGGCCAAAGGTTTTTGCCCAAAGAATTGTTGGGAGATACGCGGCTGAAGATGTGACAGTCAAAAACAAAAAGGGTAAAAATGTAATTGTAGCTAAAGGAGACATAATTGATGAGCAAAAAGCGAGTGAAATAGAAGCATCACAAGTCGAAGAAATCAGTGTCCGATCGCCGCTTACTTGTGTGTCAAGATATGGTATTTGTACGAAATGTTATGGAATCGATCTTTCTAATAAAGAAATAGTCGGTCTTGGTGTTCCTGTCGGGGTAGTTGCTGCTCAATCTATCGGTGAGCCCGGAACCCAGCTTACGCTTAAGACAAAACACGCAGCTGGAATTGTCGGAATTGACGTCACTCAGGGTTTGCCGAGAGTTGAAGAGTTGATTGAGGCAAGAACTCCCAAAGTGTTAGCACCACTCGCTGAAATATCGGGAAAGGTCAGAATTGCGGATACAGAAGAAGGTTGGAAAGTAACAATCTCTTCCTCTCAAACTAAACCGAAGGAAACTAGAGAATACATAATTCCTAAAACAATCCAACTTGCAGTTGAGGACAAACAGCAAATTGAAGCAGGTATGCCTCTGGCTACTGGATCTTTGGATATAAGAGAGATCTTATCGATTAAAGGTCTTAGGGCGGCTCAGGAGTATTTGGTTAATGAAATTCAAAGGGTCTATGAGAGTCAAGGTATACCGATACACGACAAGCATTTCGAAGTTATAATCCGCAAGATGAGTGACGAGGTTAGAATCGTAACTTCAGGAGATACGCCGCTATTGCCCGGTGAGTTGGTTGATAAAGCTTCTTTTGAGGAGGAAAACGAAAAAGTATTGGCCGCAGGTGGCGAACCGGCAACAGCGCAACAAGTAATTTTAGGAATAACCAGACGAGCTTTGTTTACAGAATCATGGTTATCCGCTGCCTCTTTCCAGCAAACCACGGATATTCTTACAACCGCTTCGCTTTTGGGCAAGGAAGATCATTTGAGGGGCTTAAAAGAGAGCGTTATTATTGGCAGATTAATTCCTGTAACTCCTGAGAGGGCTGCGATCAAAGAATAATCTGTGTTACAATACCAATCTATGCCGACGATTCAACAACTAGTTAGAAAAGGAAGAAAAAAAGCCACAGCTAAAACCAAAAATGCGGCTTTGAGGCGTTGGTTTAATACAAAAGATAGAAAGTATTCTGAGTACTCATCTCCTCTTAAAAGGGGTGTTGTGCTGCAGGTTCGTACAATGACACCGAGAAAGCCAAACTCGGCACTGCGAAAAGTCGCGAGAGTCAGACTTTCCAATAAGCAGGAAGTAACTGTTTATATACCGGGGGAAGGACATGAATTGGCGGAGCATTCAATTGTCCTTGTTAGAGGAGGGACGGTAAAGGACTTGCCGGGTATTAAATATAAAGTCATAAGGAATAAGTACGATACAACCGGAGTAGTCGGAAGAAAGACATCTCGAAGCCGTTACGGCGCCAAGAAAGAAAGTCAGCGAGTTAAATCTCAGGCACCAGCTGAAATTCCAACAGCCTAAGAATTAATCCAAGAAAAAAATATGGCAAGAAGAGGAAAAGTAAGAGTAAGAAAATCCATACCTGACCCTGTTTACAAAAGCAGGGTATTGGCAAAAGTTATAAACCGTTCTATGCGCGACGGTAAAAAATCTGTTGCCCAGAAAGAAGTTTATAAAGCTCTGGAAATTATCAAAGACAAGTTGAAAGACGATCCTATTAAGGTATTTACCAAGTCGTTAGAAAATATTAAACCTGCGATGGAAGTAAGACCAAGAAGGATAGGAGGCGCAGCATATCAGGTTCCGCAACCAGTGCGGGGAACGAGGCGTGAAAGTCTGGCAATTCGCTGGTTAATTGCAGCAGCTCAAGGTAGATCAAATTCGGAATTTAAAACTTATGCGGAAAAACTGGCAGCGGAAATTATTGACGCAAATCAAAATACCGGTGGTGCTATGAAGAAAAGGTCGGATATGGAAAGAATGGCTGAGGCGAACAGAGCGTTTGCACATTTCAGGTGGTAAATAATACTTCCTTCTTTGTAGCAAAAAGACATAATTTTCTTGAGCCTTGGAATCCTCTCTATGACTCACTAAGTTTCTGTGACCGGGGCGGTTTCGCTCTATTTTAGGTTAATTTCCATAATCGAGAGCTCGATTATTTGATACCATGATTCGAATCATAGTATCAAGAACAGATTATAGTGGTTCCCGTCTTTCCAATCTTCTCCTTCGTTTTTCGATATGCCATTCACTCCAATTTGCACCTTTTGGTGGTACTATAGTAATGACGTCGATTAATTCAGAAAGCAGTATTTTCAGAGCCTTCTTTTTAAGAGCTTCTCCTAATATCTTTTTATAACCCCTTCTTTGTAATGCAAGTACCCCGTTTACTCTAGCAATAGTGCCAAGACTCACCTTTAATATTTTTGATATATCTCTATATCTTAATTTCCCCTCAAGTAACAGAAATGCTATTGATACTCTTTTGGCAAGCATTACTTTTTCAGTGTGAGAAAGTAAATCATTTAAAAAATCCACAACTTCGTTCTCTGATTTGACTGAGCTTACGGAATTTATAAATATGTCATAAATCTTCTTTTCAACCTTTGGCGACATTATGTTTTTCGATATCTGAGGCATAAGTTTATGTTACCATGATTCGAATCATGGTAACAAGAATTGTGGAACTTTTTGAATAATTATGACTCGCGCTGGCTAGATACTACATCGTAATTACTCAGACTTTTTGACAAATCTAATACATCCTATAAGTTGAATACAACAACATTTTATTATATACTTAAGGAATAATAAAGAGACTAAAAGCGAATTTGCTTGCTTTGCTGGTCTTAAATTTAGTACTTTTGCTCTTAAACAATTAAAAAGGAAGGATTAAATGGTTGATTTACCACCTCCTGTTATATTGTATCCCTTAATCATTTTAAGCGCGGTTATGGCTTTGCTTGGTGGGTATTTTTTCATCAGTGATTTTATCGAGATATACTCAAGAGAGCTTGGGTTTGGTGACAGAAGCGAGAAAAATGACGATGGATCTATCCGAGACATCTTAAAAAGAGTGACCAAACAGAAGGTTTCTCATCTATTTATGTTGCTTTGGGCTTTATTTTTTGCCGTCGGTGTCTTAATACTCATAGTTCTTCTAGGAAATTTATTTGCTAAATAAGGAGATTGAAATGAACCTTAAGAGTAAATTGAAAATAAATATTGCTGTTTTAGTGGCTGCAATATTTTCCGACGCAGTATTTATTGGGCTGATCATTGCTGATATCGCTCGAAACGAAGACGAAAAAGTACTAATCGCTTTCCTTTTAGTTAGCTCACTGGTGTTAACTGTTGGCGCGATCCTGGCTCTTGTACTTTCAGTTTGGATTGTATTGGGTCGCCGCTACTTGGAGAGAAACATCAAAGAAGATGCTAAGTAATATCCCTTCAGTGTAAAAGAGCAAAAACAATTTCACCCTGACTGGGGTTATATAAATAAATTTTATTCATATAATTCCCGGGGGTGGTTTTTTTTGATCCATTGATTTGCACGCGTAGGATTGATAAAATACCCATACTGCTTCCCCTGTCTGCGCAGGCAGGCCTTCGGAGGCGGTTTTTTGTGTCGAGAAGACAGAACAAAGTGCAGAGTACATAGTGCATAGAAATTTTGTCCTGTGTTCTTTGTACTGTGTACTGCGATTGAAAGGAGCTTATGGCTGGTCAAGTTCAAAAGAAAAAAGCGGCATTAATTGTAACGGCTACTAAAGACCGCAATCTTCCCATGGAAAAAATCCGAAATATCGGTATTATTGCCCATATCGACGCCGGAAAAACGACTACAACCGAGCGTATTCTTTTTGAGACTGGTAAAACTTATAAACAAGGTTCTGTGGACGAGGGTACAACAGCAACCGATTGGATGGCACAGGAGAGGGAGCGGGGAATTACTATAGTTTCGGCAGCAATTACTACTTTCTGGGATCTTCAAACTGCTTCGAGCGTTGAAAACGGGCACTACAGAATAAATATTATTGACACCCCTGGACACATTGATTTTACCGCCGAAGTCGAAAGGTCTTTGAGGGTTTTGGATGGAGCCGTTATGGTTTTCGACGGACGAACGGGAGTTGAGTCACAATCTGAAACCGTCTGGCGCCAGGCGGATAGATACAAAGTTCCGAGAATTTGCATATTAAATAAATTGAATCTTATTGGAGCCGATTTTGAAGGAAGTATAAAATCGATAAGGGAAAGACTCGGAGCAAACGCGGCGCCTGTGCAATATCCAATTGGTCTAGAGCACGATTTAAGCGGAATAATCGACCTGGTTAGAATGAAAGCCTATACCTATAAGGGGGTTGAAGACAGTAAACTAATCGAAGAAGAAATTCCTTCAAACCTTCTAGAAACAGCCAAAAAATACCGCGAAGAATTGGTCGAAGCGGTTGCGGAGTATAACGATGAAACTTTAGCTAAGTATCTGGACGGTAAAGAATTAAGCGAAGCCGATATCAAAAAAGCAATCCGGGCGGGAGTTGTCCAAGGAAAATTCTTCCCGATTTTGGGTGGAGATAATCGAACTACAACGGCACAGACTTTGCTGGATGCGGTAGTTGAATATCTGCCGTCTCCATTGGATGTTCCTCCGGTTGAGGGTGAAAATCCGAAAACAGGAGAAATCGAAAAGCGTGAACCAAAAAATTCCGAACCTTTTTGCGGACTTGCTTTTAAAGTAGTTACCGACCCTCACGTTGGAAGGTTGGTTTATGTAAGGGTGTATTCAGGAGTAATTAAAGCAGGAGAAGTCGTATATAATCTTTCCAGACAAAAGCAGGAAAGAGTTGGGAAGTTAGTACTTCTTCATGCAGATCAAAGAGAATTAATTGAAGAAGCTTATGCAGGTGAAATCGTGGCAGTTGTAGGCATAAGAGAAACTACTACCGGGGATAGTTTGTCGGATCCTGCACATCCTATACTTCTGGAATCCATAAGTTTTCCCGAGCCTGTTATTTCACTGGCTATTGAGCCTGCAACAAAATCCGATCAGGAAAAAATGGGTCTCGCTCTTCAGAAACTTTCAGATGAAGACCCGACTTTTAAAATAAAATCAAATTTTGAAACCGGCCAAACTATTATATCCGGAATGGGTGAACTTCAGCTTGAGATATTGGTCGATCGGATGAAAAGGGAGTTTAATGTTGATGCGAAAACCGGAGCACCTCAAGTTGCTTATAAAGAAACAATTAAAAAGCAAGCTCAGGGAGAAGGAAAATATATTCGCCAGACAGGAGGACGGGGACAGTATGGGCATTGTTTGCTGAGGGTTGAACCACGCAGTCGTGGAGAAGGAAATGAGTGGAAATCCGAGATAAAAGGAGGATCCATTCCTTCGGAGTTTGTCCCTGCGATAGAAAAAGGAGTTAGGGAAAAGTTGGAACAGGGAATATTGGCAGGATATCCGATGACGGATATGTTTGTTGCCGTCTACGACGGGTCTTATCACGACGTAGATTCTTCGGAAATTGCGTTTAAAATCGCAGGTTCATTAGCAGTGGAAGAAGCTGTTAAACGAGCTGATATGGTTCTTTTGGAACCAATTATGAAAGTAGAAGTGACAACTCCTGATGAATTTATGGGCGATATTATAGGAGACCTTTCCAGCAAACGTGCTCAGATTCAAGGAACGGAAAAACGAGGAATGTTCACCGCAATTAATGCGCTTGCTCCGCTTGCGGAGCTATCCGGTTATGCTACTAAACTGCGTTCGATTTCTCAAGGTAGAGCCAGTTTTTATATGGAGCCGTCGCATTACGAAGAAGTCCCGTCAAATATAATGGCGAATCTTATTGCAAAGAAATCCGGTACAGATCTTAACTAACTTTTTTTCTAAGTTTATTATTGGCACTTGACAGTATAATTTGTGCCTATATATAATACGGGCTATACCACGTTTAGCGTGGTTTAATTTTGGCTCTTTATTTTGTAAAGAGCTTTATATAAAATACAAAAATATGGCAGGCGAAGCTAGGCAAAAATTTGAAAGAACAAAACCACACGTCAATGTCGGAACTATCGGACACGTTGACCACGGTAAAACTACCCTTACCTCAGCCATTACATCAGTTCTTTCCAAACAACCGGGAAATAAAACAAAATCATTAAAATTTGACGATATTGATAATGCTCCTGAAGAAAAAGAAAGAGGAGTTACGATCAATATTACCCACGTTGAATACGAGACGGATAAAAGACATTACGCCCACATCGATGCTCCTGGACACGCCGATTATATCAAGAACATGATTACGGGTGCGGCCCAAATGGACGGAGCTATTTTGGTTATTTCGGCTGCAGACGGACCAATGCCTCAAACCCGGGAACACGTTATCCTTGCCCGACAGGTGAATGTTCCTGCACTTGTAGTTTTCTTAAATAAAGTAGACACAGTTGATGATCCTGAGATTATTGATCTCGTTGAAGCAGACGTGCGCGAACTTCTTAAGAAATACGAATACCCGGGTGACGAAGTTCCGGTAATTAAAGGATCCGCATTGAAAGCAATGGAAGGCGACGCTGAAGCCGAAAAGCAGATCTTGGAATTAATGAAGGCAGTTGATGAATATATTCCCGATCCAAAGAGGGACGTTGACAAACCTTTCCTTATGAGCGTAGAGGACGTCTTTTCCATTAAAGGACGCGGAACGGTTGCAACAGGTCGCGTTGAAAGAGGCCAGACCAAAGTAAACGAGGAAATTGAAATAGTAGGGCTTAGGGATACTAAGAAAGTTGTCGTAACCGGACTTGAAATGTTTAGAAAAACTCTCGACGAAACTCAAGCCGGAGACAATGTTGGAGTACTTCTAAGGGGAATTGAAAAAGACGATATTGAGCGCGGACAGGTTCTGGCTAAACCAGGAACAATTACGCCTCATACCGAATTCGAAGCAGAAGTATACATTCTCTCAAAAGAAGAAGGCGGACGTCATACTCCTTTCTTCACGGGTTATAAACCTCAGTTTTTTATTCGAACCGCTGACGTAACCGGCGAAGTTACTCTTCCGGAAGGAATAGAGATGGTTATGCCGGGTGATAGCGCAAAAATGAAGGTTAAACTAATTCAGCCAGTAGCAATGGAAGAATCCTTAAGATTTGCAATAAGAGAAGGTGGTAGCACAGTAGGTGCTGGAGTTATCACCAAAATCATTGCTTAATCCGCCAGCTGGCGGAAGCACCTTAAAGCCATGGCAGCATTAAGTAGACTTAGAGTCAAGTTAAAATCTTATGATCACCGAGTTATAGACGAAGCGGTGATAAAGATACTGGACTCGGCTATGGCTACAGGCGCAAAAATCCGCGGCCCCATCCCACTCCCTACAAAAAGAAGTCTTATTCCTGTATTAAAGTCCCCTTTTACCGACAAAGACGCACAAGAACATTTTGAAGTACTGGTTCACAAGCGCTTAGTAGATATTATAGAGCCTACAAGCCGTACAATTGATTCTCTCTCCAATCTTGACCTCCCCGCCGGCGTATCGATTGAGGTAAAAATGTAATTTTGACACTATTGAGGAGCGAAATATCTTCCAAAATTTTCAAAAAGGATCACGTAATCTAATATGTCAACAACACCGTCTTCATTTATATCCGCCCTTCTGTCTCCCTCACTTGGACACGCTGGAATTGTAATCGCACCCTCTCCGAAAGCGGGGCTAGAAGTAGCTAAACTATTGTAAGCATATACTGCTGCCCTGGCCTTTCGTAAAGTTTGAGTAAACTCACAAGGAAGTACTGCGATGGGAGATATTTCATCATTGTCGACAGTCGAAATAATAGTGTTTCCTCCATATCCTTCGATATACCAAGTAAACTTAAATCCGTTTTCGTTTGTTGCATTGTCTTGCCAGTGAAGTTTAACGATAATTGTATCTCCTAGTGAATTTGCTTCTTGGGAAAATGTTACATCGCTGGGTGAATTAGGAGGCCAATTCGAGATAGTCACATTCCAATAAGTAGTTGCAATTGTTTCGCCGGTTGATATTCTTTTGACTTCCAAATTAACGCGAGTATTTCCAGCGCTAACCCCTTTTAAATCGACATGATTGTTTGTCGGGCAAGGTGGATTAACTCCACTAAAACAAAAACCCGAAATATTATTTATGGCAACGATGTTCGGATTTTCAACACTCCACAGGAATGTAAAATCGCTTTGGTCGGATATTACCGCTTTATCTCTGCCGTATAGAGTTTCAGAAAGGCCATATCCGGAATTAGGATCGCTAATAGGAAACTTTATTTCAGTTCCCGGAAGCGTTCTCAAATTGTAATCGGAGTTAAAACTTGGCTGATTATTAAAAGCCTTTAAGCGTAAATTCTTAAAATAAATTTGTCCTTTGCCGTCATTGCTGGTAAACGAAATATCTCCTTGAAATTCTTGATTTAGTGGGGATGTAAAATACGGCGCGTTATTAGTATAGGTTAGCCAATCTCCCCTTACCTGCGCGTTATAGGTTCGTATTTCAAATGCCCACCAATTGACTCCATTGCTTCTGAAATATATATAAAGTCGCATAGGAAACGCATTTTCTACCCACTCGACCTCGAGTGTAGTATAAGTGGGACTTCCAGGATCGCCTCCGACAAATACTGTCTTAACATCTCCTTTTCCGTAAAATTCTTCACCGTTGGCAATTATATAAAAGTCATCTGCTGAAAGAAATACGTTTTTTGAATCCCAGAAAATTGGATTTGAGGTGTCAGCTAGGCTTTTGTTTATATTTTTTGAATTCCTAACCATAAAAGTTGAGACAAAGATACTAGTCACTAAAAAAATGACAAGAATTAACCCAAAAGGAATCCTTTTTATAAATTTAGCGATTCTAGAAAGAGCCATATATGAGGTTAAAACCAGTGTAGCATACAATTTAGATTTGGTGTCAAGCCTTACAAGCGACCAGCACTCAAACTCGATTTTCCTGCTGGAGTCTCCATCGAAGTCAAAATGTAGACTTAGTCATTTTCGATTTGAAGTCTTAAATCGTCTACCACATCTATAAATTTGTTTAGTGTTTTACCAAATTCCGTCCTATCTATGTCAGATCCATTTGGACTGTAAAAGGAGGAACTTTCGTTAGTAGAGGTCTTTTTGGTTACTATCGGATTTACTCCTGAGTTTTGTCCTGCAGGTATATATTCACAGGAAAAATTATCCTTTTTTGTCCAGAAGATCAAAGAATCTTGTGTTTCGGGTGCAAAAATTATTCTTTTCCCTTCTTTTTTAATGTCCGTTATTTCGACCACAAAAAATTCATCGGGATTGAGTTTTAAAGCTCCGATTTTTAATAATTTACCCATAGTCGAATTATTACCCAATTCGTCTTTTGGAAAATAAGTTCTTTCGACATTAACCCAGGTCTTTTTTGATTCGGGTATTACATAGCTGATCTTAGCCTTAAGTAAGTTAACACTGGTTGCGTCTTCAAAAAGCATCTTGGAATCTTCAAAAACTAATTTAGCCTTTTCCCAGATTTCCTGGACATGCTCTGTTTCAAGCGATGCGTGATACGATTCGAGTTTACGATCTATAAGTGTCATATTCGGACAACATAGATTGTATCTTAACAAGTCAAAAATCTCTAAAAAAACACCAGGACTTATCTGTTTTATATTTATTTAAAAAACAGCGCCTGGTGTTACGGACTTTAGGTTTGTAGTTTAACCATCTTTGCGTATAATCCGCCTTTTTGGATTAACTCAAAATGAGTTCCTTCTTCAACCTTAGTTCCGGATTCCAAAACGACAATTTTATCGGCTATGTCCCAAATAGTGGAAAGCCTGTGCGCAATAATTATTGCGGTTTTTCCAGTGAGAATTTTTCGCATTTTCTCTTGAATTTCTCTTTCTGTTATTGCGTCAACAGAGCTTGTAGCCTCGTCAAGAATTAAAATTGATCTGTCTGCCAAAATGGCCCGTGCTAGAGCTACTCTTTGCTTTTGACCGCCCGACAACTTTTTGCCTCTTTCTCCGAGAAGTGTGTCATATCCATCGGCAAGTTCATTTGAAATAAAATCGTCTATTCCGGCCAGTTTGGAAGCTTCGATTACCTCTTCCAATGTAGCATCGGGTTTAGGAAGACTAATATTTTTCCGGACGCTTGTCGAGTGAATTGCAACATCGTCCCCCTGAGGAACATATGAAAAAAGCCCTCGGAGACTCTTCAGAGACCATTCTTTTATATTTATCTCACCCACAAATATTTCGCCCGAGTGGATTTCCATTAGACGAGTAATTAAGCGTCTGATAGTAGTTTTGCCTGCGCCGGACGGTCCGACTAATGCCACAATTGAACCGGGCTCAATTTTAAGATTCAAGTTGTGAATCGTGCCTGTATCCAGGTCATATTTTCCATTGTATGTAAAACTAACATTTTTCAACTCTATTCCAATTGGGGAATAGCTACTTTCGTAAATGCCACGACTCACAATTTCCGGATTCTCTTTTAGTAAATTTACGAGTCTTTCTGCTCCTTCGCTAGCTTCAGCTGCTCGGTCTAGTAGGCGTGCAAAACGCCAGAAAGAGTGGAAAAGTCTTTCGGTTAATACGTTCACAAATACCAGGTCGGCCACAGAAAGTAAGCCTGCCTGAAGCTGCCAAATCCAAATGACTAAAATTAACCTTCTGGCTATAGACAAGACTCTTATGCGCCAGCGGTTGTAGTAGAGTCCGATCTTTAATTCTTTCTGCCCAAGGTCAACAATCCTTTCGTGTTTATTGTTATATTCGTTAAGAAACCTCTCCTCCTGTACAAACGTCTTAACCGTCTCGATTGATTGAACATATTCAATGCTTGAATGCCACTCTTCTTCATATATATCGTGTCTCAGTTTCCGTGACGGCATTCTTTTACGATTTGATTTAACTGTTAGCCACAAAAATAAGGCTAGCGAGACAACCGCAATCAAACTGACGAGCGGACTTAATATGAGAAGTGGGATGATGCTAAGAATTGTCTGAACAAGAGTCGGAACGAACTCCCAACTTAACCCCTCGACAATTTGCTGAACTTTATCAACGCCGTTGTTGACTTTGCCGACCAAAGCGCCGGAATTGTGTTCATTGTGCCATTTGATGTCTAGCTCTAGGAACTTCGATAGCGCGCTTGTCTTAAGATACTTATAGATTGGATATAGTTGACGGATGATAATGTGCCAGTCCAGTGCGTTATCGAGTCTATTAAACACTTCATCGTAGACAACTAAACCGGCAACTAGAATAGTCCAGATATAAATCTCAGCTTTTTCACCGAAAAGTTTTATGACTAGGCTAATTACGTAGCTGTCCGCGATTTGCAGGCCTTCATATACGATCAAAAGGACGATGAACCAAAGAAACGTTTGGTGGAAGGGGGCAAGTAGCCTCCAAAGCTTTTTGACCATTACAAACCTCCTTTATAAAGGTGCAAGTACTTAGTTTGACTTAGAAGCTATTTCAATACCTCGCTACTGCTCGGGTTTGAAAACCCTTCGGGAGCTTGTAGCATCTCAGTTCAAAAAGGTTTTGAAATGAGCTGTAAGCTGTGGTTTTTACCACAGCTTTTGTCTTCAAAGGAGGCTAAGATGAAGCCCTTGAGGCACAATGGCCGTGGCAAAAACAGATTTTTCCACGTTAACAGGACCGTTGGCAGACGGGTTAATTAGACTAACTCTTGTCATAAATGTGTTCATATTAAAAATTAAATTTTTAGATTAATTAGGCAGATATAAT
>Ga0155061_163_pt1 | contig 20451 bp, 19 predicted proteins | sample RifCSPhighO2_01_FD_106029 | JGI IMG/M metagenome (GOLD analysis project Ga0155061, IMG submission 106029) | Candidatus Woesebacteria bacterium RIFCSPHIGHO2_01_FULL_38_26b
TAGGAAAGTATATATATAAACTTGTGTTGATAGATGAGAGGTTTGCATTAAAAAATATCGAAAAAATCTTAACAGAAGGAAATAGCGTAGTACTTCTGGAAGGCCGATTACCCAGTCTAATAACTCAAAAATTTAAAAATTAAATGTTAAAAACTATTTCAATTTCCCATTCTCCAAATGCTCAAAAAGATGATATTTTGTTGGCTTTAAAATTACTTTTTTCTCCAATTTCCTGGTTTAATTTTCGTGAGACCGAAAAGCTGGAACGGGAGTTTGCCTCATATTTCGGAAAGGAGTATAAAGCGTTAGCAGTTAATAGTGCCCGAAGTGCCGAGTATTTAATTCTTAAGTCTCAAAATATCGGACAAGGTGATGAAGTAATAGTTCAGGGATTCACTTGTGTAGCGGTTCCGAACAGTGTGCTTTGGAACAGTGCTAAGCCTGTATACGTAGATGTAGACAACACTTTTAATATTGAAGCGACTGATTTAAAAAGAAAAATTACAAAAAAAACCAAAGCAGTTATAGTTCAACATAGTTTTGGAATTCCGGCAAACATAACTAAAATTAAAAATGCAGTTGCCAATAAAAAGATTTTGATTATCGAAGATTGTGCCTTGTCGCTTGGCGCAAAATATAATGGAAAAAAGGTCGGCACTTTAGGCGATATATCCTTTTTTAGTTTTGGAAGAGATAAGGTGATATCCGGAGTTTTCGGTGGAATGATATTAGTTAAAGACAGGAAATTATATGAGAGAATTAAGGAAATAAGAGATGATTTAGATTATCCTTCTTGGCGTTGGGTTTTTCAACAACTGATGCATCCTTTAGTTCTATCGCTAGTACTACCCCTTTATAATTTTGGCTATAAGAAGGTGACCTTAGGAAAGATCATTCTTTTTCTATTCCAAAAATTTCGATTTATTACGAAATCAATTTATGAAGAGGAAAAATATGCCAGGAAACCAAGCGTATTTCCGAAAAAGTTACCGGGTGGGCTTGCAACCTTAGCGTTTAATCAAATAAAAAAACTTGATGAATTCAATATCCATAGAAAGAAAATATCTGAATTATATTTTAGAATCCTAAAGGACAAGAGAGTTATTCTACCACCCAAAATTAGCGGTGCAATTTGGATGAGATTTCCTATTTTAACTAAGAAGGCTACAGATATTTTCAATTACGCCAAATCTAAGGGAATTCTTCTGGGTGACTGGTATAGGAGCCCCATAATGCCGGTTAAAAACTATAATTTAGTAAAATTTAACCCAAATAGCTGTCCGACGTCGGCTAAATATTCACAAATGATAATTAATCTTCCAACATATCCGAATTTAAGTAAAAACGACGCAAGATTTATTGTTAAAACGATTAAAAAATGTCTTCATACGAAATAAAAGATATTAAAAGTAAGGAAATCTGGGAGAATTTCGTTTTATCGAAAGATCCTAAATCATTTTTGCACTCGTGGAATTGGGGAGAAGCAAACTTACTGGTAGGCAAAAAGATCTTTAGAGTTGGTATATATAAAAAAAGTAAATTAGTTGGTGTTTGTCTTGTAATTCACGAAAAAGCTAAGAGAGGCCCGCACTTTCTGATTCCGGCAGGGCCGATAATTAATTGGGTTGATAAGACGCAAGTTAGGTTTCTCTTTAGCTATTTGAGCGCTTTAGCCAAAAAAGAAAGGGTCTGGTTTATACGGATACGCCCTGAAATTATTGAGGAAAAAAATGTACTAAAAGGATTTCGAAAAATGGGTTTAATTTCAGCTCCGATGCATCTTCATGCCGAAACTACTTGGGTAATCAACATAAATAGGTCTGAAGAAGAAATATTGTCTAACATGCGGAAAACCACGCGTTATATGGTTAAGAAAGGTTTGAAAGCTGGATTTTCGCTAGAAAAAACTCTAAATACTACAAAAACTAAAGTTCTTTCGAGTCTTCAAAAAGATACTGTTGCAAGACACAAATTTGTCGGATTTTCAGACAAATTGTTTGAAGTGCAGCTCGATACATTCGGAAAAGATAATCAGGGAGAGTTATTCATATGCAGAATGAAAGAAAAAGTTATGACCGCAGCTATAATTATTTATTATGGAGATAGCGCTTATTATCACCATAGCGCATCAAGTGATGAGTCAAGAGATACTCCGGCATCTTATTATATGCAGTGGGAAATAATTAAGGAAGCGAAAAGACGTGGAAAGAAGTTTTACAATATGTGGGGTATTGCAAAAACGGACGATCCAAACCATAGATTTGCTGGTGTTACTTTATTTAAGAAAGGTTTTGGAGGAGAACGACTAGATTGGTTACATGCACACGATTTGCCGATTAGTATTAAATATTGGATAACCTACGTTTTTGAAACCGTTAGAAGATTACGTAGACATTTGTAATGTTATTTAAGAAAAAGATATAATACTTTTCACAACATGACTGCTTCCTCTACACTTACCTTAGCCTTAGGACTAATAATTTTTTCCTTTTTAGTAACTGGCACTCTGATTGTGCCTTTTATCGATCTTCTTTATAAATTAAAAATCACCAGGCCTAAGGAGGCACCAAAAAAAGGGAAGATACCTCTCTTTGATAAATTACATGATATAAAAGCCGGAACTCCGGTGGGTGGGGGAATATTAATCATTGCTATCGTATCGATTTGCCTTTCCTTGCTTTTTCCTTTCGCATCGCATATGGGGGTTCAAATTCAAAGTTCGTTCAATTTAAAAATAGAACTATATTTAATATTTTTCACTTTTTTGTCATTTGGAATATTGGGATTGTCGGACGATCTTATTAAGATTTTCGGTAAACCAAAACAGGGAGCTATGGGTTTGTGGTACGGTTTGACCAGGAGAAATAAGTTCGTTTTACAATGGATTTTAGGTTTATTTATAGGTTACATTCTTTACCAAAAAATGGGTATAGATTTTATACATATACCGCTTGTCAGTATCAATATTAATATGGGTAAATTATATATTCCGTTTGCAGCTTTTGTAATAGTAGCTTTTTCGAATGCATTCAATATTACAGATGGTTTGGACGGTTTGGCTACTGGACTTTTAGTCATTTGTCTCGTCGCCTTTGGCGCTATTGCTGCCGGTAGTCTTGATACTCCCCTGTCGCTTTTTATCTCACTTTGGATCGGAGCGCTTTTAGCATTTGCCTATTTTAATATCTGGCCCGCTAGAGTTCATTTGGGCGATGTGGGTTCTTTGTCATTTGGGGCAATGCTTGGACTAATTGGGCTTATGACAGGAAGTATTGTTGCCCTTGTCGTAATTGGGGGCATTTTTGTTATCGAAATACTGTCTTCAATCATCCAGATAATGGGATGGAAAATATTTCATAAACCCATATTTCCGCTTGCTCCAATACACCATACCTTTCTGTCAATAGGATGGGAAGAGCCAAAAATAGTTATGAGAAGCTGGCTCGTTGGGATAATTTTGGCGATTTTTGGTCTTTGGTTAGCGACCATTTAGGATTTTTCTTTGAGTCGAAAGAAAATTTTAATTCATAATTCAAACTTGTTTACCGAGTAAAAAGTGTGAATTTTAAGAAAACAGATTAAGACAAATTTGTTAATTATGCGAAAAATATATAAAAAAAAACAAAAGTATATTTTTGACAAACCCCTTCTTGTGATCAGCCTGATCCTTTTGGCAATAGGACTTGTGGCTGTGGCAGATGCTTCGGCTCCTTATGCGGCTAAAGAATTCGGTGATGAATTTTATTTCGTAAAACAGCAAACTTTATGGGCTATAGTAGGAATAGTATCGATGTTTGTATTTAGTCGATTAAACTACAAATTATGGGAAAAAATAGCTACCCCGATATTTTTAGTTAATATTTTACTTTTAATATTGTTACTTATTCCGAGTGTGGGCTCGCAATTTCTAGGTGCTAGAAGATGGATTTTGTTGGGACCGATATCAATTCAACCTTCGGAATTTATTAAACTTAGCCTGGCAATATTTTTGGCGAAAGTTGTAGTAAAAAAAAATCAGGTAAAGTCATATTTTATTCCTATTATTATTACTTCGGGGTTAGTAATGCTTCAACCGGATTTAGGTACCACTTTGGTAATTGTGGCAATGGGAATGACTCAATTGTTTGTGTCCGGAGTCAACCTTTTTCACTTTATTATTGCCCTGTCAGCAGGTCTTTTGGGAAGTTTTGTTCTTATTATCACATCGAGCTATAGACGAGACAGACTTCTCACATTTCTAGATCAAACTAGGGACCCTCTGGGTAAGTCCTATCATTTGCGTCAAGTCTTATTAGCTCTGGGTACCGGAGGATTAATGGGGGTGGGTCTGGGTCAATCTCGCCAAAAGTATTTATTCTTACCGGAAACGGCAACGGATTCGATATTTGCAATTATTGCCGAAGAGGTGGGATTTATCGGTGCTACAATTCTTGTATTTATTTTTATAGCATTCATTTTCCGTTGCCTTAAGATTTCCGCATCAGCACCGGACAAGTTTTCACAAATACTTTCTGTTGGAATTACAGCCTGGATAGGATCACAGATACTACTCAATATAGGATCAATGGTTTCGGCTGTACCCTTAACCGGTCTGCCTTTACCTTTTATTTCTTACGGTGGATCAGCTCTGGTAATGGTATTGTCGGCCGTCGGAATATTGTTAAATATTTCTAAATATGCTAAAGAAAAAACTTAATAAAAAGCACATTTTATTAACGGGGGGGCATGCTGGTTCTACTGCATATGCATTAATCCGTCAGATAAAAGTTCAGAATAAACCTTGGGAGTTGAGTTGGATTGGTCCTAAAAAGGCTATGGAAGGAAGAAATACCGGATTTTTGGAGCAAGATATTTTTCCCGGATTGGGAATAGATTCATACACAATTGATTCGGGCAGAATACAAAGAAAATTTTCGAGATGGACAATTCCTTCAATATTAAAAATACCCAAAGGATTTTTACAAGCAATTTATTTAGTGAGAAGAATTAAACCAGATCTAATACTTTCGTTTGGTGGGTTTTCAGCATTTCCGGTTGTCGTCGCCTCTTGGTTATATAAAATACCTGTACTTGTTCACGAACAGACAGCTTGTGCAGGAAGAGCTAATATTTACAGTGCATTTTTTGCAAAAAAAATATTAGTTTCACGAGACTCGAGTAAGAAGTATTTTCCTAAAAATAAAATTATACTTACAGGAAACCCCATAGAACCGGAAATCTTAAAAATAAAATTTAAACCTAAAATCAGTGACCCTCCCGTTATTTTTGTCACCGGTGGGCATACTGGTTCCGTAATACTAAATGATAGTATTGAAAAAATCTTAAAGGAGCTTCTTAAGAGTAATTACGTCATTCATCAGACTGGAGATTTGCAGTATAAGAAATTTAGTGAACTTCGTGGTAAATTAGCGGAAAGTTTACAAAATAGGTATTTAGTATATGCGACAATTAAACCCGTTCATTGGCCCAATATATTAGAAAGGGCAGATATCTTAATATCTCGTGCGGGTGCTAATATAGTATCTCAAGTATTGGTTATTAAAAGGCCGGCAATATTTATTCCTTTGCCTTTCGCGTATCTAAATGAACAGAATGCAAATGCCTTGTTTGCTAAGGATTTTGGCATTGCAGAAATTATTGACCAAGAAGATCTTACAGAAAATATTTTATTAACTAAAATCAATAAAATTACAAGAAGTTGGGAAAATATAGTTAGAAAGGTTAAGGAAAAGAAAAGTCCGGATGAAAATTCTTCTTTCTACGTCGTCGATATGGTTGATAAGCTATTGCACTAAAAATTGTGAAAAGAAAAAAAATAGCATTTCTTATTTCCACTTTCGTGGTTGTTGTAATATCTTTTTTTATAGGGCTAAATCGGATAAAAATTAAGAAAGTAGAGTGTTTTAATCAATTTAATGTTTGTAATCCGACAATTGTTGTAGAAGCGGCTAGGGTTAATGGTAAAAATATTTTTCTAGCAAGGAAAGAATTAGATAAAATTATTAAAAATAATTATTTGGTAAAAAGTTATTTAATAGCTTATAAATTGCCGACAGCTTTGACTATAAATTTGATTGAGAGAAGCCCTAAGATTGCTCTGTATCCAAGTGAGACTAAAAAGTTTTTGTTAGCAGATGAAGAAGGAAAAATAATTAATATGGTAGACAACTCTAACCTCCAAAAGATTTCGGTTGATAGAAAATTACCAAACTTGGGAGAAAATATTGACCGCGAGATATTATTCGGAATATTACTAACATTAGACGCGGCCAATATAGATAAAATAGTAGAGGCAAAGATAGAAAAAAACTCGTTAGTTATTAGCTATAAGGAAGGTCCGAAGGTTACTTTCCCGCTTGATGGGGATAGAAAAACACTTATCGGAGGACTAAATTTAATATTAAGCCAGTTGAATACAAGTTCCAACGCTACTACAATTGAGAATGAGGATTTAGGTAATTTAAAAATTGACATGAGGTACAGAAATCCTGTTTTACAATATATAAAATGAAACAGCTCAAATTTAGATATCTTTAAAGAAAATGACAAAAAAAAGAATTATTGCTGGAATCGAACTGGGTTCCTCCAAAATAGCTACAGTAATCGCTCAAATTCAAACGGATCAGATTAGCTTTATTAGAGAAATAAGTATTGTTGGAGTGTCTTCCGTTGAATCGAGAGGAATCAAAAAAGGCCAAATAGTAAACATTGAAGAAGCTGTTGAGGCAATAATTACAAGTGTTGAGGGAGCAGAGCGAATGGCGGGATATAACCTTGATAATGCTTTTGTATCTATCGGCGGGGCACACGTTTCTTCACAGAATTCTCACGGTGTTGTGGCAGTTTCCGACCCCGAGGGAGAAATATCCGCAAACGACGTCGATAGGGTTATCGAGGCTGCTAGTGCAATTTCTCTTCCATCTTCAAGAGACTTAATACACATTATTCCCAGAGAATTTATTGTTGACGGAGAAAGCGGCGTTAAAGATCCGATTGGAATGAGCGGGGTCAGACTCGAAGTTCAGACACATTTAATTACTGCATCGGCAGCGTCAACAAAGAATATTAAAAAAGCGGTTAAAGAAGTAGGTATAAACGTAAATGAACTCGTTTTTTCAGGCCTTGCAGCCGGAGAAGCGGTTCTAACAAAAACCGAAAAGGAATTAGGTTGTGTCTTAATCGACATCGGCGGAGGAACCACTTCCATTGCAACTTATATCGACGGCGGTTTGATTTATTCCGGAGTTTTGCCCATTGGCGCGAATAATATAACAAACGATCTGGCAATTGGTCTAAGGGTATCTCTGGAGTCTGCAGAAAAAATTAAACTATTATTATCTGATTATGAACAGAAAAGAAAGAAATCTAAAGAAGACGGTGGCGACGAGATAGATTTACAAGCACTCGGAATTTCGGATAATAAAAAAGTTTCAAAAAAGACGCTTACAGAAGGAATAATCAGACCAAGACTCAACGAAATATTTACTATGGTTCGTTTGCAACTCGACAAAGAAAATTTGGGTTCAAGAATACCTTCCGGAGCAATACTGACCGGTGGAGGTGCCGAGACTGTTGGGATAATCGATTCCGCAAAAAGAATGTTAGCTCTGCCCGTAAGAGTCGGGAAACCTAAGGGGATTACTGGGTTAATTGATGATATTATTAATCCCCAGTTCGCTAACCCGGTAGGACTCATAGTATATGGTGCAAATCAGGAGATAGTTGACCAGCCGTCATCCTTTGCTTCAAAGTTAAAATTACCGACTAAAGGAGTTGCGGGAAAAATTATTAAAATTTTTAAGGATCTCCTGCCCTAAATATCAATTGCATCCTCTTGTTTTGGTTGACTCGTCATAGTAGAATCATGCCACAATAATATATGGCACTTGTTAAACCGGATTCGGCAAGAATCGCAAAAATAAAAGTAATCGGAGTCGGGGGTGGTGGAGGAAATGCGGTTTCTTCGATGATTGAGAGTAATTTAATTACCGGGGTTGAATTTATTTCAATAAATACCGACGCCCAGGTTCTCCTTGCTAATAAAGCTCCAACTAAACTTCAGATCGGTGAAAAGCTTACAAAAGGATTGGGGGTTGGAGGCGATCCCGAACTGGGTACCCAGGCAGCGGAGGAATCGATTGAAAAAATTAAAGAACTAATATTAGATACGGACATGATTTTTATAACTGCCGGAATGGGAGGGGGTACGGGAACAGGAGCAGCGTCTACTGTTGCTCGACTGGCAAAAGAAGTTGGAGCCTTAACTGTCGGAGTTGTAACAAAACCTTTTCACTTTGAAGGAACAAGAAGATCGGTAATTGCCGAAGATGGAATAGAAAAATTGAGAGAGGAAGTTGATACTCTTATCGTAATTCCAAACCAGAGGTTGATGGACGTGATAGATCGCAAGATGACACTTTTAGAGGCCTTTAAGGTAGCCGATTCCATCCTGGGTCAGGCCGTTGGTGGAATTGCCGATATAATCACCACCCCAGGTCTAATTAACGTTGACTTTGCCGATGTCAAAACGATAATGCTCGACGCTGGTACCGCGCTTTTGGGTATTGGGACAGGCGTCGGCGAGAACAGGGCTCAAATGGCTGCGCGTGCTGCAATTTCTTCTCCGCTACTTGATTTGTCGATTGAGGGAGCTACGGGGGTATTATTTAATATAACCGGTGGGGCCGACCTTACAATGTTTGAGGTCGATGAAGCCGCAAGAATTATTTCTAATTCGGCCGACGCGGATGCGAACATAATTTTCGGCGCAGTAATAAGGGATGAATTAGCTGATCAAATCAGGATTACAGTTGTAGCAACCGGGTTTGATGAAACCAGGGCCAGAATTGCCCAAATCGCCCAACCCCGCCAGCAGCCTCAAATTCAGGGTGTTGTCTCAGAAGGGGCAAGGGATGAGGATAATGAGGATAATATTGGTCGAAAAGATTATATTGAGGATGGCAAGGATGATGTTGGCGATGAAAGTAGCGAAGACGTATTTGGAGAAAAGTTCGAAATTCCGGCTTTTTTACGTAAAATTACTTAAAGAATTACAGGATTACAACTACACCCACACCCGTTTATTTTTTCTAGAGTATGAACTTCTAAACACATATACATAGGACAAACTATTTCTGAATCTGGGCATAGAGTTGGAATCGGTTCAATTTTGGGAGTTGGAGAAATAGGAGTGAGAGTAATTTCAATTGTTGCAGTTGGATTAGGTGTTGGGGAAGGTGTAAGGGTAGGTAAATTGTAAACTTCCGAATCACATAATTCAGGGTTATCGCTGCAAGGGACTAAACTAGGAGAGTTTTCGACTGCGACACTGGGAACCTCTCCAATGTATTTTTCGCTTTTAGTATTGTAAGCTGGAATTATATTTTGGGTATTATCGAAGTTTTCATTTTCTTCTGAAGCACTTTCAGTGTTTGACGAATCGTTGGCAAAAAGTTTGAGGGGAGTTGGAGTCAGTGAAATAATATTTTCCAAACTAATATTTTCAGCTATTTCGGGAACTAATAAATTAGGAGTCAAACTGTTAGATTCATAGCCAAATGATAAGGCAAGTAGAATTAGTCCGATAATTAAACTAAACATGATAAAGTACCGAGATACTACAACCCATAACTAATGTTGTCAAGCTTTGGTATAAATCCGAATACTATTGACAATTATAGGATCTTATGATATTATTCCCACCATAAATATCCAAGTTCATTGCTCTTTTTAATTACCCGAAAAGGAGATAAATTAGTTTATCTTTTTCTCGGGATCGTGCAAATACAATACGCTATCCGTCGCCTGCGCTACTGCAGAGCGCGACAGGACAAACCTGTTTGCGGCCGAGTGGGCCAACAATGAATGCTTTTACAGTTGGCCGTTTGCACGGTTCGAATAGTTTTGAGTGGATGCTCACTATCTTTCGATGAACTGAAAGATTATTGATGTTAGGAGATATGCGGAACTAAAAGATGAGCTAGTTCCTCGCCAGGCCGAACTCGGCTAAGCGCTAGGCGCCTATGCCTAAGCCCATATCTCTTTTTTAAAAAAACATCTAATCCACTCTCTTTTTTTGTTTATTTTTTAATTCCTCTTCAGTTTTGTTTTCTTTGAGTGTAAAATTAGCTTCATAGTGAGTAAGAAAAAACCATATTTTGAACCGGTTGATATCAAAGTTAGCTTTCCCGAACTTGAAGAAAAACTATTGAGTCGTTGGTATGAAATGGGAATAGTTAAAAAATATCTGACCAAGAACAATTCTTCAAAAAAAATCTTTTCTTTTCTTGACGGGCCGATAACTGCAAATAATCCGATGGGAGTGCACCACGCTTGGGGGAGAACTTACAAAGACATTTGGCAACGATATAAAAACATGCAGGGGTATAAACAAAGATTTCAAAACGGTTTTGATTGTCAGGGACTTTGGGTTGAGGTTGAGGTCGAGAAAGAACTTGGGCTTAAAAGTAAAAAGGATATTGAAAATTTAATTCCCGGCAAGAGAAAGGAAAGCATTGCGCGTTTTGTTGAGCTATGTAAAGAGAGGGTTTTTAAATATGCAAAAATTCAGACCGTGCAGAGTAAAAGACTCGGCTACTTCATGGATTGGGACCATTCATATTTTACGCTTTCCGACGAAAATAACTACATGATTTGGCATTTTTTGAAAAAGTGCCATGAAAATGGACTTATTTATAAAGGCCACGACTCGGTTCCTTGGTGCCCGCGCTGTGGAACAGCGATATCACAACACGAGATTCTGACAGAAGACTACAAAGAATTGACTCACGAGACGATATTTTTCAAACTTCCTGTTTTGAATAGGGACTTTAGTTTATTAGCTTGGACAACAACTCCTTGGACGATACCCGGGAATGTTGCTTTGGCTATTAATCCCAACTTTCTGTATCAAGTTGCGAGAAACAAAGAAACAGGAGAAAAAACTGTACTTGTGAGAGGTGATCAAAGTGAAGATGAGGAGGCTAAAAAATTTATAAACGAAATATTAGCTGAGGGCAATCTGGAATGTATAAAAGATTTTAAGGGCGAGGAATTAGTTGGACTCCAGTATGAAGGACCGTTTGATGATTTGGACAGTGTTCGGAACGCGAAAAACGAAAATCCTTCGACATTCCATAGCGTTGTAGCTGCCCAGGATTTGGTAGTAGCAACCAAAGGAACTGGAATACTGCATGTTGCTCCGGGGCAGGGCGAAGAGGACTTTAAACTAGGTAAAGAAAAGAAACTTTCTGTTATTGATCTAATTGATGAAGATGCAAATTATTACGACGGGATGGGCGAATTAAGCGGTAAAAATGCAAAAAAACACCCCGAGCTGATAATTGATTATTTGAAGCAAAAAGACTCTGGTAAATTCTTCTTTAGATTATCCAAAATAACCCACAGATACCCCGCTTGTTGGAGATGTAAAACCGAACTTGTGTGGAGAGTGGTGGACGAGTGGTATATCTCAATGGATAAACCATTGAGATATCAAAAATCAAAGATTAAAAATCAAAAATTAACTTTAAGAGATCAAATGGTTGAGGTTGTGAAAAAAATTCACTGGATACCAGGGTTCGGATTAGATAGAGAGCTTGATTGGCTCAAGAATATGCACGATTGGTTAATTAGCAAAAAGCGTTATTGGGGATTGGCCTTACCCATTTGGGAATGCAAAAATTGTGGGTACTTCGATGTAATTGGTAGCAAAGACGAATTACGAGAAAGGTCGGTTGAAGGTTGGAAGAACTTTGCGGGGAAAAATCCGCATAAGCCTTTTATCGACGAAGTTAAATTACGCTGTAAAATTTGCGGCCAGACGATTGAGCGGATACCCGATGTTGGCAATCCCTGGCTAGACGCCGGAATTGTTCCGTTTTCAACCATTACACAAGAAAACTTTGGTGAACCCTTGTATTGGAATAATAAACCCGAATGGGAAAAGTGGTTTCCGGCCGACTTTATTACAGAGAGCTTTCCGGGACAATTTAAAAATTGGTTTTATTCGATGATTGCCATGAGCACGGTTTTAGAGAACCGTGAACCTTTCAGAGCTGTTTTGGGATTCGCAACGCTATTGGCAGAGGATGGTCGTCCAATGCACAAAAGTTGGGGGAACGCGATTGAATTTAACGAAGGAGCTGAGAAGATTGGGGTTGATGTGATGAGATGGATGTTTGTCCGACAAAATCCAGCTGATAATCTTTTATTTGGTTATAAAATTGCCGATGAGGTTAGGCGGAGATTTCATTTAACACTTTGGAATGTCTATAACTTTTTTGTGACTTACGCAAATCTAGACGGTTGGATTCCAAAACAGGGTCGTGGCATAGTTATAACAGGTTTCAAGAAAACCCGCCTTAGGCGGGATGAATTGAACCCTGATATGTCATCCTCTTTAGAGGAATCCCCGCCCTTTCAGCGCGGGGAGGATGTCATTAGAAATTTACTTGACGGGTGGATTGTGGCACGCCTTCGCGAGACGATTATCGGTGTGACTGAAAACCTTGATAAATACCAAGTAAAAAATGCAACTGAATATATTGAAAACTTTGTTAACGACTTATCAGTTTGGTATATAAGACGCTCGAGAGGTCGGGTTGGAGTTAACGCGGAAAACGAAAAGGACAAGGAGGACTTTTATAATATCACTCACTTGGTTCTCATTAATCTATCAAGAATTCTAGCTCCATTTACGCCATTTATGTCAGATCTAATGTTTACCAACTTAACGAAAACTTTATCGATTCACCTAGCTAATTGGCCTGATGCTGAACAGATAAAGAATTTACAATTATTTTTAGGTAAGGAAAGTGAAGTACAGAAGTTGTTAGATAATATGGAGTTGGTTAGAAGGATTGTAGAAAAAGGGCATGCGAAAAGAAAAGAAAAAAATCTTGCTGTAAGACAACCACTCATGTCTGTAACTATTTATTCAGATGAGAAATGTGACATAAGACTGATTAAGTTAATCAAGGACGAACTTAACGTTAAAGAGGTTAAGTGGAAAAATGCTAAAAATACCGATTTATCGGTCGAGTTAGACATAAAAATTACGCCAGCACTCAAAGAAGAAGCTAAAACACGTGAGTTAATCCGTAAAATACAGGAAGAAAGGAAGAATATGGGTATTAGATTAGATCAATTTATTCTGGTTAAAAATGAATGGCTACCAAAGAATAATAAAAATATTCAACAGGTGAAGAATATAACGTTGGCGAGGGATATTGTCATGGGAGATTTTGAGGTTAACCCCCTTTAATTACATTGGCAAAAAGATAATTCATGCGTAAAAAGTCGAGCTTAATATCCATTGAAAGCGTAATACTTTTTTGTCTGGTTTTATTAAGTATCATAAGCACTTTTGTCTTAAGGTCTATTGAACCAGCGTTATACCCTCAGTACTTTATATATTTAATACTTGCAATTTTGACCTTTGTGATATTTTTGAAAATAGATTTTGAAATTCTCGAAGCTTTTTCGCCCCATCTTTATTTAATAAGTTTGTTCGCACTATTACTGCCATTATTAATCGGACAAGTAACTAGGGGGTCGGTACGTTGGATCCAGATAGGTTCTATTACTTTACAACCTTCGGAATTAGTACGACCGTTTTTACTTCTTTTTTTTGCTAGATACTTAACGAGTAAAGAAATAAGTCTGATTCATCTAGCTAAAGTGTTTATTTTTTTGTTTATCCCATTTTTGTTAATTTTAATACAGCCTTCTTTAGGCGTCGCGATTTTAACTGCACTGGGATTTTTAGGAGTTTTAATCGCATCAGAAATAAATAAAAAATATATTTTTAGTTCTATTTTAATTTTACTTGCAATAATGCCTCTTGTTTGGTTTATTCTTGCACCCTATCAAAGACAAAGAATTTTAACCTTTATCGATCCTGCATTGGATCCCCAGGGTAGCGGATATAATTCAATCCAGTCGATGATAAGCATAGGTTCAGGGAAACTATTCGGACGGGGTTTAGGTAGAGGAGTGCAGACCCAGTTAGATTTTTTACCGGAGAAACACACCGATTTTATTTTTGCAGCTATATCGGAAGAGTTGGGATTTGTTGGATCTGTATTGGTATCAACTTTGTTATTTATCTTTTTTATTTGTCTTACCGTACTAATTGAAAATGCACGTAATAATACCGCAAGAGCGTACGTTTCGGGTGTTTTTGTGATTTTGCTTGCAGAGACCCTCGTCCATATAGGTATGAATGTGGGCTTACTTCCTATTACCGGCGTACCGTTGCCGATAGTATCCGCAGGAGGGTCTGCGTTGATTGGAACAGTAATGTCAGTAGCTATTTCCTTTAATGCAAAAAAGTAAGCTACTTATTGATGTTTGCTGGTTTTCAAGCTAAGATACCAATATTAAATAAATAATTATGTTAAGCGAGAATTTCGCGGTTATTAGAGTTAAAGGAAAACAGTATAAGGTAGCTAAGGGCGATATAATTTTTATAGACAAAACTGAAGAAAAAAAAATAGAGCCTGAGGTGCTATTATTGGCCAAAGATAATAAGATTGAGGTTGGAAATCCTCTTTTGCCCAAGTCAAAAGTAAGCGTAAAGATTTTGGAAGAAATTGTTAAAGGAGAGAAAATACATATTTTAAAGTATAAGGCTAAATCACGTTATAGAAAAAAAATTGGATTTAGACCCCTTTATACTAAACTTCAGATAGAAAATATAGCTTAATTACTTTTACAACATTAATATATCAATATGTATATTAATATTCTCTTGACATCTGTGAAAAGTTAGATTATATTGATTAATAATTATTTATGTCGAAGAAAAAGGCGGCAGGAAAATTAACACAACAAAAAAGAACAAGGCCAAAATACTTGGGTCTAAAAGTGTCAGATGGAGAAAAGGTAACTGTCGGGTCAATATTAATAAGACAGAGGGGGACAAAATATCAAGCAGGGAAAGGTGTGAAGATCGGTAGAGATCATACGCTATATGCTGTAACTGAGGGAATGGTGGAATTCGGTCAAAAAATGGGAAAGAAAATTGTAAAGGTAAACGAATAATATGGCAGAAGAAGTAGTTCAACTTAGTATTGACGAGCTTCAACCGAACCCGCTTCAGCCTCGTGGAGCAATTACACCCGAAAGTCTTGTCGATCTGGTGGATTCGATAAAGGAACACGGCATTTTGGAGCCATTGGTCGTCGCAAAAACTCCAGCCGGTTACCAAATTGTTGCGGGAGAGCGAAGGTGGAGGGCGGCAAGACTAGCCGGACTCTCGCACGTTCCATCAATTATAAGAGAAACTTCTCCAAAAGGAATGCTTGAAATGGCATTAGTTGAGAACGTACAACGCGTTGATCTAAATCCTTTGGATCGGGCGAAAGGTTTTGAGAGACTTCAGAGCGAATTCGGATTGTCGACTAGTGAAATAGCTGTAAGAATAGGAAAATCAGTTGCATACGTTTCAAATTCAATTAGACTTCTAACACTTCCCGATGCGTTAAAAGACGGTCTACTTTCGGGTCTAATCTCAGAAGGTCACGCCCGTGCTTTGGCTGCAATTGACGATCAGAATTTAATGGTGGAAGCCTATAAGATCATTCTGCGTGAATCGGGATCTGTAAGACGGGCGGAAGAGTTAGCTAGGAGAATGAAACATAAATCCAGACAATCATCTCAAAAACAGGGTGTAAGACAGGATCAGTTGCGTATAGTATCCGAAGAAATTGATAAAATGCAGGAAGAAATGCAAAAAATCTTTATGATTGATAACGAGGATAAAGCTACAAATGTGAAACTAATTCGATCACGGCGTGAGACAAAAGTAACATTTACATTTAAAGGTTCACTCGAAGATACAGAGGGTAGACTTCAGAAAGTATATAAGTCGCTAACTCAAGTTTAAGTCAAACCCATTAATTAATACTGTAATTGATTCGTGCAACAAGACCAACTTTTGGTGGTGGCCAGTATATGATCCAAGCACGTCCCGTAATCTTATCCTTAGCAACAAATCCCCAAGTTCTGGAATCAGATGAAGCGGGTCTGTTGTCCCCCATTACTAAATAATGGCCTTCGGGAACAACTATTTCCTTTTCTTCTTTTAAAAAAGTGCTAGCTGAGGTGTGTATGCTGCCTGCCAAGTATGGTTCGATTAATTGACCCGCGTTAATATAAACTTTTCCACTTTTTAGATATATGGATTCGCCGGGAAGCGCTATTATTCTTTTTATAAACTCTTCACCGTTTGCTCCGGGTGCCTCAAAGACGATCACTTCACCCCTTTCCGGTTGACGAAATCTATAGGTAACTTTATCGGTTAAGAGATATTCGCCGTTTGGAAAGTTTGGTTGCATCGAATCACCCTTGATCTTGTGCGGTTGAAGCACGAGTAAGTAGATGAATAAGAAAATTGCAATAGCAAATACAACAACTTCTAATATGTCCAAAAAAAATGCGCTCAATTTTTTAAGCATAGATTCATTATATGAAAAGCAAGACTCTCATTACAATATATAATTAATGTGTGTTCCTTTGATACTCTCCCGAGGAGGTAATTCTTCCCAACGGAGACGGATTAATTTTATGCAAAGAGTGAATACTATCTACGCCTCTAAAGACTAACGCTAAAATTGCATCTTCAGTCATGATGTGTAGATTGTATGTTAAAGAAGGAAACTTGTGCTCGCTGTAATTCAAGAACGCTTGTCCGGTTTCACCTTCGACGAATGATGGAATATCAAAAGGCATGATTTTGCCGTCTAAATATTTGGTTCGCGGTGAAGCTTCGCCTCCATAAGGCTTAAAAAGTTTTCCGTGCGAATCCGAATAGTAAAGCGCTCCTCCGGGGGACTCAATTGTTCCACCGGCGGCAGCTCTTGAAACATTTATCCCTGATGCCCCAAGAAGTAGAGTTGTTGCTATATGATCTGACGCTCCGCCATCGACTATTACGGGAATTTTAATCTCGCCTCGTAATTTATAAAGAAGCAGAGGCCAGTCTATTGCCGAGCCGGTTCTGACTCCTGTAATACATCTTCCTCCGCCCCCTATACCTATAAATATTCCATTCGCACCGCTTTCCTCTATTTTTTTTGCATGAGCTACATTAATTGCAAATTTTGCGAATATTTCGATTGAATTATCGTAGACATTTCTTAAGGCTTTGATTGTTTTTATGATACCGTCGCCGGGTTCGGGCGAATAGACTTTAAAACATCTAACGCCTGATTCATAAAGTCCTTCTGTTCTAACCAGAGCTTTTTCAGGAGAGGCTTCCAATGCCGCACACACGTTGCTTTTCCAAAAATCAGAAATAATTTTTCTATCGTTTCTTTCTGAGAGTAACTCGTTTTCAATTTTTTCCAGCCATAAAAAAACTTCTTTTGCCAGATCAGACTGTCTTTTTACATTGCTCATCAGACCGTTTCTGGGTAGAGTGGCGAGGCAATGGCAAGCAGCCATAGTCGAGATACTTGCTGCAGTATTCCATACATCCGGCTGTGCCGAGCCAAAAAAAATAGACCTCGCTTGCTTTCCTAGTTTCACAAATGGCCCCTGAGCATATCTTTCACGCCTGCTAACTCTTTCATTTTTTGAACCCAACACGCTTGCGCCGAAATCACCCACCGAAAGAAATAAACCTTCTCTGACTGCATTATCTAGAGGAGATATTTTAATTTTAGGAGGAGGACTAAATTTTTTGGAGTTTACTTTATGTAAGTAATGCATTCGATAAGGATGGTTAAAAACCTCCAAGAAAAAACGCCTTACGCGAAGCGTCTCAATGATTGTTTCATAAGGAAGCATTTGTAACGAGCTGTAATTGAGATAATCATAAGGTGTGGTTAAAAGCCCTTGACTTGGGTATACAGACTCGCCGATTTTACTGAAATTAAGCCAGTCAAGGAGATAATCCTTTTTACTTTCAAGTTTTTCAACTTTCTTTATTATTCTTTTTCGACCAATTTTGGGATCTAAAAGATCATAATAATCTGTTTTTAAATTTTCTAATGTTATTTTTCCTTCCATGAAAGCCAGAAATATTATATAGTACAAACAGTGAAAAAAATATACTTTGCAACTACAAACCAGGGTAAATTAAAAGAAGCAGAATCTATTTTGGGAATTAAAGTAATTGGAACGCCTCTTGAGATAGAGGAGATCCAGTCCCTTGAGGCTGTAAAAGTTGCAACACAAAAAGCAAAGGATTACTTTAAAATACTCAAGAAGCCGATTTTTGCTGAAGATATGGCTTTATCGTTCTCTGCATTAAAGGGTTTTCCGGGAACATATATAAAAGATTTTTTGGATACTTTTGGAAATAAAGGGCTTGTTGAACTAATCAAAGGAAATAAAGATAGGACTGCTTATGCGCAGACTACCATAGTTTATATTGATAGGGAGGGTTTAGAACATGTATTTACAGGAATTGTTAAGGGTAAGATATCGGATAAACCAAAGGGAGATAAGGGCTTTGGTTGGGATCCGATCTTTATTCCGGAGGGAGAAAATAAAACATTCGGGGAAATGGAATTAAACGAAAAAAACAAATATTCCATGCGTGCCAAAGCTTTAAAGAAATTAAGTTCTTGGCTTAATAAAAACACGTAGGGTGGTCGCGGCAGGACTCGAACCTGCGACCTCATGAATGTGAATCAAGCGCTCTTACCAACTGAGCTACGCGACCAAGTCACTCGTCTTCAATTTACAGGTATATGATTTTACCACAAATTGAACATCTTCGATGTTATACTGAATGTTAACTAAACAGTGAATAAAATATTAAATATTCTCGGTGTTTGTGTGTGGATATTTTTGGCTTCGTACAGACTGGGAGTTTCGTGGAAAATGGGAAGCCTTTTTCCTCTTTTTCTGGCTTTGCAGTCCGGAATGATCGCCTATTTTTTGGCCACAAGATCGAAGCCGTTTAAAAATTCTCCTATTTATCAACAAATATTTGCCTGGTTTGCGGTTATAGATCCATGGTTTTTACAAATAAAAGGAAATTGTACTTCAATATTTGAAAATTTGGCATTTTTGGGAGTTTTGCTAACTCTATGGGCACTCTTGAATCTGAAAAGGTCGTTTGGAATTGCCCCAGCGGATCGTGGTTTGGTCGTCAGCGGGCCTTATAAATACATAAGGCATCCTATGTATTCCGGTGAAATGTTGACAATCTTGGGAGGAGCTTTGGGTTGTATATCGGTGTGGAATCTATTCGTTGTCGTCGCCACTTTTCTGATTTTTTACATGAGAATAATCTGGGAGGAGCGTATTATAAAAGGCTATAATGAATATAAAAGAAAAGTCAGATTCAGATTAATTCCTTACGTTTGGTAACTTTATATTATACTAATTTAAATGGATATTAATAAAAGACGTCTTATATTTTATTTTTTCTGGTTCATTATTATACTTGCTTCGCCATTCACGGTATTTATCAATTCCCCTTTTGTTATAGCTTTTTCTGATGCTAAGATTATTGTAAATGTACTCCAAAGAATTTCAGGTTTATTAGCATTTACCCTCATCATGCTTCAAATAATAATCGGTTCTAATTTAAGTTTGTGGACAAAGATTTTGGGGGCAAAGGCTTATCGGATTCATATCGTCCAAGGGCTTTTTGCCTACGGTCTTATACTATTTCATCCTTTAACCAACAGTGTTCTCATATATTTTGCAACTCAAAGTATTGTCAATGTCTTAGTTGATTTGTTACCCAGATTTCGTTCATCAACCGATAGCCTTATTTTATTCGGCAAGACTGCTTTTGTGCTAGCTTCAATATCTGTTTTTGCATCATATTTTAGAACAAAGCCATTTTTACGTAAGAACTGGAGAGTATTTCATATTTTAAACTATCTGGTATTTATTTTGATTATTTTTCATTCAAAAGGATTGGGAAGCGATATAACTACTTTTCCGTTTAATATAGTTTATTTCCTGGGCATTGCTGCAGTATCTCTTTCAATAGCCAGAAGAATTTATTTAAGCTTCCTAAAAGAATTATTATTTTCAAATCAGCCCGCTTGAGGTTAAAATTAAATAAGACTATTATAAAAATATATGATCAGTGACGAAGAGCGTTGGGACGAAACACACAAAAAAAGCCACAATCCTGAAGAGATCCATTCGGTATATGCAGAAGAAAAGGAAAAATTATTTCCTCGCGGGAGTTTAGTAGTCGACTTGGGTGGCGGAACGGGCGGGGATGCCTTATATTTTTTGCAAAAAGGACATAGCGTGGTAATTTTAGATATTTCATCCTTTGCTCTGGGTATAGCACAAGCTAAGGCAAAAAAACATAATTTACAAGAGAAACTTGCGGTCAAACAGGTTGATTTCGGTCTGCATGCGTTGCCAATAAAACCGGATTCAGTCGACGTTGCTTACTCGCGAATCTCACTTCATTATTACGGAAAAAACCACACTACAAAATTATTTATCTATATATATGAAATATTA
>Ga0155061_173_pt1 | contig 19130 bp, 15 predicted proteins | sample RifCSPhighO2_01_FD_106029 | JGI IMG/M metagenome (GOLD analysis project Ga0155061, IMG submission 106029) | Candidatus Woesebacteria bacterium RIFCSPHIGHO2_01_FULL_38_26b
GCTTGAATCAATGGCTAGTGCATCGCCTCCGTCCCCCAAAGTTAGAGTTCCCCCGGGATTAAGAGTAAAGGCACCGGTTACAGTGAATGTAGTAGACGCCCCGGAAAAAGAGATGTCTGTATCGGCGACGGTAAGATCATTGAAGGTTTTGGCGCCGGTAAAAATCTGAGTGCCTGCTAAGGAGGCTAGAGTGCCCGTAATTGCAGGCAATGTGACTGTTATAGTATCATCGCTCGGGTCTGCTGCGGTTAATTCGAGTTCGTTGGCATCGTTGGTCGTGCCTTCGAACCAAATCGAATTGCCATCATCTCCATCTGTTTCAGTAAATGCCGCACCCGTTAAAATGTCCCCGACGGCCGTAATATCTCCTGTTGCACTTCCGGATATTGCAGCGTCAAGGTCATCCAGTACATCTTGTACATTAGTTGATGCGGAATTAGCAAATTCCGGAAATACCCCGACCAAGCTCGCACCTGAACTTCCCGCGCCTCCGGTATTATCATTTAAACCAATGGTCCCTATTGTTAGATCCTGACCCGAGACAATAGTTACTCCGCCAGTATCGGTAGTTAGAGAATCGACCGTGAGTGAATCCTGAATATCTACCGAACCTCCGGCATTAATTGTCAGAGTAGCGCCATCGGCTGTAATTGTATCGCCATTGACCGCAAGATCGCCGGTTATTGTCAGATCTCCTGTGGAAACGTCAAAGAAAAATGAGGCTGAGGAAGTGGTTCCGCCGAAAGCCAAGTCATCAGTTGTGCTCGTTAAATAGGTAATAGTTCCATTATCTGTCCAAAGATCGGATGCTGAAGCTATCCAGGTAAAACCACCCGTTGACGAATTATATGACAGTATTTGAGTATTTGAAGGAGTGTTTGATGCATTTAGATCTGTTTCTGCTATTGTGCTATCAGAAATTTCTGAAGACTCTATAGACGTGCCGAGTGTTGTTTGTAGAGCTCCGCCCGAAACCAAAAGGCCTGTACCTGTGATATCAGTTATTTGATCCCCGTTAATATTTAGGGTAGGAATGTAGCTGATTCCGTCTATTTCAAGATCGCCTGAAATAAAAAAATCGTCGTTTGCTAAATCGACGTTGCCGGGAGTGTTTGTCCCCACTGACACTCCGCCGCCCCCAGGATCAATCAGTAAATCTGCCGGACTTGTTATAGTATTTCCACCGGCTTCGATAACGTTAGCGATAGTTGTTGTCCCGGTATTTGCACCGATATTTATATCTGTTGCGGCACCTCCTATATTTAAGACAGAGACTTCTCTATTTACAAAATCAAACGAAGTACTGCTTGTAGATATAAGACCACCGTTAGCGGCAATTTCTCCTTCGAAACTGGATTTTTCGGCAAAATTACTCTCGACATTAACATTAAAATTTACATTATCGAATGAGGTTGCTGCCAATACTCGCTTAATTTCTTCACTATCTTCAATTTGTTTTTTTAAGCCCCTTATAGATTGGTTTTCTTCAAAAGGATTTGGAGCTGATCTATTGAGAGATAGTTTGTTAGTAATTTGTTTGTAGACTTTAGAGTCGAGAATAGCTACTTTTAGATTGCCAGAGTTTAAAAATAAATTGAGGCTTGAAAGTAGAATTAATAAGACAAAACTATATAAAACCACATTCTTGATTTTGAAAGGTGTGAATTTATAAATCTGTTTAACTATTTCAAGGTAACTTCTTTCGGACGCTATTACCGAATCTGCGGAAGCTTCACTCTGAATAGATTTATTTTGTAGATTTGCATAGCTTTTGTCCTTAGATCGTGCGGAATCGTGATCAATAACTTTTTCAATATCTATATATTTGGATAGGGAAAACTTTCCTCTAGAAGATTTGACATTTTTTAATTGCGATAGACTATATCTTCTGTGTAGACCAATAGTACGGATAGGAATTAACAAATTCTTCTTTTCCCATCTTCTTAAAGTTTTTTCGGAAACTTTTAAATAATGGGCAGCTTGACTGATTGTAAATAGATTCTTGGCAGGCATTTTAGATGAGTTAGGATACTAATTTGATAACTTAGACATTGAATTTGGACAAATAGCTTTAAAATGTCTAATTTATTAACGCAGTTTTTGTTGGGAGTGTCAATAGGCTTTTATACATAGTAGGACAGTTACCGGCTTCGTAAATTAATATTAATAGGGGATTTGAACAAAAGTCGCTTTGTCTTTGAACTAAATTTCTAAATTCAGGACCTATATGGATTTAGGAAGGAATCAAGGGAGTGAGAATATAAAAGTAATTGAAATAAGTGGTTTTAATTCAGAAAAGCCTGATAATTAGTTGTTTAACCCTATATTAATACCACAAAATATCCGCAGGCGAACATATAATATTAGATATGTATGCAATGCGGAATAATGCGGAAAATATAGCTAAAAATATTATCTTATCTTGATTTTTATTATAAATGTGCATAGGATATTAGTAACGACTTTATTTAATAAAAGTCCTGATGATTTTTAATTATATGAAGCTTTATTTGATTACAATTTTATCAATATTCATTTTTATATTCTTTTTTTCTTTACAAAATAATGTGCTTGCACAGGTAAATTCTTCAGGATTGGCAATTTCTATACCGACTAAGGAAACGGATTTAACTGAGGGGGATATTATATGTTCATATCAAGATGGATTTGTAAAATGTATTTCGGAATATGATCCTTCAATGTATGGAGTTGTAACTGAAAACCCTTCGGCCTCAATAGAAGATAGTGAACTCACAAATTCAACATTAACTCTAACTACAGGAGTTGCTGTAGTTAGAGTTACAGCAAAAAGTGGAAATATTAAAGACGGGGACTTTATAACAACCTCTGACGTTGCGGGAATTGGCCAAAAAGCGTCAAGAAACGGATACGTATTAGGAGTTGCGATGGAGGATTATTCTCCGTCCGATCCAAATCAAATTTCAAGTATTCAGCTCACAATTAATATACATCCGGCCGCAGGACTTACGGGTCCGGGGTCAAATCTTTTACAATTTATCAGAAAGGGTCTGGCAGTACCACTTTTTGAGCCGTTGGAATCTTTAAGATATATCTTAGCGGTAATAATGGTTTTAATCGCATTTACTCTTGGAATGATATATTTTGGGCGTTCGTCAAGAGCCGGAATAGAGGCGATAGGAAGAAATCCGCTCGCCAAAAGGGTGATACAATTTACAGTATTTATGAATATTGTGTTAACTATTGTTATAGTTATAGTAGGTTTGGCAATTGCATACTTAATCTTAATCCTGTAGGTCCTATATGACCTATTTAACTTATATGTTTAACCTGTCATTTTTGTCAAAGAAAAATAAAATTAAACCATATGTTTTGGTAATACTCGACGGATTCGGTATTGCTCCACCCTCTGAAGGTAATCCGGTAACACTTGCTAAAATCCCGAACTATTCGAACTTATTAAACAATTTTCCAAACACGCAGCTTATTGCTTCCGGAGAATCCGTCGGTTTACCTGCAAACGAAGTCGGCAACACGGAGGTAGGACATTTGACTTTGGGAGCGGGGCGGGTAATTTTACAGGATTTAAAAAGAATTGATGTTGCAATTGAAAAGGGGACATTTTTTGACAACGAAGCTTTACTCAAATTAAGCTCGCATGTTAAAAAAAATAATTCCAAAATGCATATTTTAGGAGTGGTTGGATCAGGAAGGGTTCATTCTTCTCTTAATCACCTTTATGCACTTTTGCAATTCTGTAAAAAAGAAGGAGTTGATAATGCCTTTTTACATTTATTCACCGACGGAAGAGATTCGCCCCCCAAGCAAGGTGTTGAGATAATCGAGCAAATTGAAACCCATCTTAATACCATCAAAATAGGTCGGATTGCATCAATAACCGGTCGATATTACGCAATGGATAGAGACAGACGTTGGGAAAGGACTGAAAAAGTATATAAAGCTTTGTGTCTGGGCAAAGGTTTGCAAGCCTTATCTCCCTTAGAAGCGCTAAGGGCTGCTTACTCGCGGGGTCAAACCGATGAATTCGTCGAGCCGACATTAATTTGGAATAAGGAGGGACCAGTTGCATTAGTTAATGACGGAGATGGAATTATCTTTTTTAACTTCAGGGTGGATAGGCCGAAACAGCTGACAATGGCTTTTGTCGTTTCCGACTTTGAAAATCTAAAGAAATTTGATTTTGGCTTTGACCCGGAGACCAATAGAAACATAGGTGAAATGGAAGTGGGGCAAACTTTTGTAAGGGAGAAGGTGCCTCAAAACATTTTCTTTGTTACCATGACCGAATATCAGAAAGGTTTGCCTGTAGGGGGAATAGCGTTTGGGCCGGAAATGGTTGCGGATCCACTTTCGATCGTTCTTTCCAACGCCAATTTACTTCAGCTGCATATGGCCGAATCCGAAAAGGAAAGATTTGTTAAATATTATTTTAACGGCATTAGAGAAGAAGCAGTTAGCGGAGAAGAGGATTTAATAGTCCCGTCTCCTCATATTCCGACTTATGATAAAAAACCAGAGATGTCGCTCCCTAAACTGGTCTCCGAATTTAAAAAACAAATTAGAAGGGATTTATATAATTTTATTGTAATTAATTTTGCCAATCCCGATATGGTAGCTCATTCGGGTGATATCAATGCAACCGTAAAAGCAATTCAGTGCGTCGACAAATATTTATACGAATTGGTTGAATGTGTTTTGAAAGCCGGAGGAACAGTTTTTGTTACGGCGGACCACGGCAACGCCGAAGAGCTTTTAACATATCCGACTTCTTCTTTTTTCTATACATCGGATAAGGGAACGCTAAATACAGATCATTCAAACAATCCCGTTCCTTTTATTGTCATTTCAAATAATCTAAGAAATAAGAAAGACCTGCTTACAAACGGCGCCTTGAGCGATGTTGCTCCTACAATTTTAGCTTTAATGGGAATTACAAAATCGCCCTCTATGACGGGTAATAATTTGTTGAAAATGACTTAAGTCGTTAAACTTATGCCTAATCAAGATCAAACAGTAATCTATATTTTGTTACTAATTTTAGCTTCATTCGGGGTTCTTTCTATTGCTCTCACTATGGCATATTTGCGTTTGGTTCAGAGATTTATCAGTTTGAAAGAAAAGAAGGATAGGGAATCGGGGGCTGATTTAATTGCAAACGCGCAAAAATCCGCAGAGGAGATAATTAAAAATGCGAATCTCAAAGCCAGCGAAATAATTACATCGGCGGAGATTTTTCCACAGCAAGAATCAAAATTACTGCAACAAAAAATCGCCGAGGCAGCCCAAATATATTTAAATAAATACCAGGAAGGATTGACGTTAGCTCAACAGGAATCTGCAAAGAACCTATCAGGAATATCAGAGGATATTAAAAATGCTGTCGTCGGCGAGATCGCAAAGTTTAGCAGAACGATTCAGCAGGAAACTCTAACTTCTAAAGAAAAAATAGCCCAAGCAATTAAAGAAGCTTATCAAAAAGCCGAAGGGGATGTGAATGACTATAAAGAAATTCGTTTTAAACAAGTCGATGAGAAAATATTCATACTCCTATCGGAAATTTCCAGAAAAGTGTTGTCAAAAGAGATTTCTCTTGAAGAACACGAGAAGCTAGTTATTAAAGCCCTAGAAGAGGCTAAATCAGAGGGAATTTTACATGAACAAAGCTGATATTTATTTACGTATAAAAACTCAGGAGGACGCGGACAAATTAATTGAAGAAGTTGACTTATTGGTGAGCTCTTCTTATGAGGGAAAAGGACAAGGATTGACAGTTACTTTAAACTCAAAAATTCGCGCCTGGATCGCTGATAGCCTAAAAAACGACCCCGATTTCCTAAGAGATCCAATATCATATTTAGAAAAGTTAAAAAAAGATGTGGCCGGTTTCGATAAAATAGAGATGGCAATATCATATCAGCCCACATACGAGAACATTGAAAGGTTAAGCCAAACTGTAAAGAGATTAATCGGAGTTAATACGCTTATCAAATTGATTTACGATCCGACACTTCTTGGGGGCGCGGTAGTTATTTATAAAGGTAACTACAGAGACTATACACTAAGGAAAATTTTCGATAATGAATTTTCGAAAATGAAAGTCGATTTATTTAAGATAATTGCACATTAGGAAAGATGAAAGACTTTAATTATTATCTTGAAACGATTGGCGAAATAGGGTTTGTTGAAGAGGTGGTTTATGCGATTGCTTATGTTTCAGGACTACCCAATGCTCATCCGGACGAGGTAGTTATATTTGAAACCGGCGAAATTGGTGAAGTGATTTCGCTTTCGCAAGACAACGTCGAGATACTGCTATTGTCGCGGAACCCAACCCGAGTAGGAACAAAAGTAGTAAGGACCGGCGAGCTATTTCAAATTCCCATTAGCGATGAAATGTTGGGAAGACTGATTGATCCTTTGGGTAATCCTATCGATGGGGCAAAACAATTCAAAAATGTTTCGAAAGCTCCAATTGACATGCAACCTCACGGGATAATCGGCCGGGAATCGATAAAAAAACCTTTTGAGACAGGAGTAACAATAGTTGACCTCGTAATACCTTTAGGAAAAGGTCAAAGGGAACTCGTAATTGGAGACAGAAAAACCGGCAAGACGCAATTTTTGCTGGATTGTCTTTTATCGCAAGCCGCAAAAGGCAGTATTTGTATTTATGCGGTAATCGGCCAGAGACTTTTGGATATCAGGGGAAGACATGAATACTTAATTCAAAAAAAGGTTATGGATAAATGTATTATGGTAGCTTCCAGTTCATCAGATCCGGCCGGATTAGTTTACCTTACACCCTACGTAGCAATGAGCATTGCTGAGCATTTTAGAGATAAAGGAATGGATGTTTTACTAATTCTGGACGATATGACGTCCCACGCGCGTTATTACAGAGAAATATCGTTGCTTGCAAAAAGATTTCCGGGAAGAAGTTCCTATCCGGGGGATATTTTTTATATCCATGCGAAGCTAATCGAACGGGCAGGTAATTTTAAAAAGGGATCTATTACCTGTCTGCCTGTCGCCGAATCAATTATGGGAGACCTAACCGGTTACATTCAAACTAATCTGATGGCTATGACCGATGGGCACATCTTTTTCGATATCGAGCTTTTTAATCAGGGGAAAAGGCCGTCGATTCATCCGGGACTTTCGGTTACCCGTGTCGGCCATCAAGCTCAGACTCCGCTTCAACAGGATCTGTCTCAAGTTTTGAGCAACTTTTTAGTGAAATACTCAGAGATGCAACAGTTTATGCATTTCGGAGCTGAGGCGGGGGAGAATGTGAAGCGGGTTTTGCAATTGGGAGAAAAAATAGACGCTTTCTTTAATCAATTGCCCGATCAAATTATTCCGATTAATGCAAATATCCTCCTCGCCGCCGGTTTATGGGCCGGGTTATGGAACGAAGTAACCGTAACTGATCTAAAAAGAGAAACGGAGCAAGTTATTTTGGCATATCAAACCGAAGAAGCTTACAGGAGCCAAATAGACAGTCTTATTAATTCATCAAATATTTTTGACCAGCTCGTGACTAACATAAAGCAGAATAATAAGATAATTATAGACAAATTAAATAGATCAAAGTAATTCGAAATACCTCTATGGCATACGATAAAGAAATAAAAAAAGAAATTGTCGAGGTTTCGTCTCTTGAAACTTTAGTGGAAGTTTATGGAGAAATTGCATCCGTTAGGATGATGAAGATTAGGGATTTTGTGCTCAAAAATCGGAACTTTATGGGGTCAATAAACAGCATTTTTCAGGATTTACTTGCGGCATATACAAAAAAGCTATCGGATTTGGTGAGAGCGGGGAAAATAAAAAAAGGCGGTAAGGTTACTTTTCTTGCGCACAATGGGAAGAAAGTTGCAGTACTAATTTCAGCCAATACCGGGTTTTACGGAGAAGTAGTGCAGACTGTTTTTAGAAAATTCTTGGCAGATATACGCCGTGAGGATATTGAAGTAACGGTAATAGGTAAATTAGGCAGAAGTTTGCTTCTCGAGGCGGAACCAAAACGGCCCTATACTTTTTTTGAACTTCCCGACTATGGAGTAGATCAGAAAAAACTTTCGGAGGCCATTCGTCACTTGGTCCAATATGAAGAAATCAGAGTCTACTATGGAAAATATCAATCCGTAGTAACTCAAAAGCCTGAGAAATTCAGTATATCCGCTGGAACTCCCGTCTATGAAAGCGCGACGGCGCCGAAGGTATCATATCTTTTTGAACCCAGTTTGGAAGAAATCCTTATGTTTTTTGAGACGGAGATATTTGCTTCACTTTTCGATCAATCGGTTAGGGAGTCTCAACTTGCAAAGTTTGCCGCACGCATCTTAGCAATGGATAAAGCAGCCGAAAATATAAAGAAAAAACTGAATCTTTTGGGACTGCAGCGATTGGAGCTTGGTCATAAATCTTTTGCTAAAAAACAGCTTAATTCTTTATCAACAATATTTTTCAACCATTAGTAAAATGATCACGCATAATATCGGGAAAATAATAAGCATCAAAGGCCAAGTGGTTGAAGTAGAGTTTACAGGAGATAAGCCTGATATTAGGAATCTTTTAATTTTAGAGGGAGACCCCGATATAAGATTGGAAGTTTACTCTTCTTCCGGAATAAATACCTTTTATTGCTTAGCGCTATCCCGCACAAATAAGCTATCTAGAGGAGCAAAAGTAATTGATACACAAGGGCCGATTTTATTTCCGGTCGGAGATAAAATTTTAGGTAGGGTGGTCGATATATTTGGAAGACCAATTGATGCCGGTGATGAAATTACACCCGAATACTTGGTTCCGGTCCATAAAAAAGTTGGTATTCAAGCAAAAATTTCGACAAAGCAAGAACAGCTGGAAACAGGAATAAAAATTATTGATATTTTTGCTCCCCTTATTCGCGGAGGGAAAATGGGTTTGTTTGGAGGCGCCGGAGTTGGTAAGACAATTCTACTGACTGAGATTTTACATAACATTGTCGGCCGCACTCTTTCCTCATCGGTATCTATTTTTGCCGGAATAGGCGAGCGTGCAAGAGAAGGCCTGGAGCTTTATGAAGCATTAAAACTCTCAGGAGTGATGCAAAATTCATCGTTAATTTTCGGCCCTATGGGCGAAAACCCCGCGGTTCGTTTCCTTGCAGCTTATTCTGCGGCGACTCTGGCTGAATACTTTAGAGATGAAAAAAAGAAAAATATTTTATTTTTTATTGATAATGTATATAGGTTTGCACAAGCCGGAAACGAACTTTCGGTTTTGACAAGTACATTACCATCAGAGGACGGATATCAGGCGACTTTGGAAAGTGAAATGGCAGATTTCCACGAGAGATTGATTCCAACTAATTCCGCGGCAATTACAACAATCGAAGCAATCTATGTTCCAGCGGACGACTTGTTGGACCACGGAGTACAAGCAATATTTCCCTATCTGGAATCGACTGTAGTGCTTTCTAGAAGTCTCTATCAAGAAGGATTACTACCCGCAATAGATATCTTAAATTCGACAGCTGCAAGTCTAAACAGAAACATTGTAGGGGATTTACATTACGAATCTGCAATAAGAGCAAAAACTATTCTCAAAAAAGCAGAAAGCTTAGAGAGAATAGTATCTTTGGTAGGAGAGTCAGAACTTTCGGCTGAAGATCAGCTGGTATATAGAAGAGCGAAAAAAATCCGTAATTATATGACACAGCGATTTTTCGTCGCAGAAACTCAAACAGGGAAAAAAGGTGTATATGTTGATATTAAAACTGCAGTTGAGGACCTTAAAGCAATAATTGAGGGAATTTGTGATCATATTCCCGAAGACAAGCTTCTTTATATAGGATCTATTTCAGAAATAAAAAATGAGTAACGAGTTTTTTAATTTAATAGTTCGCTCACGCGAGGGAGTAGTTTATAAAGGTCAAGTAACATCAATTACTTCATATAATAATAAGGGCATGTTTGATGTATTGGCGACACACACTAATTTTATTTCATTAATTCAGAAAAAACTATTGATTATTGACTCTGAAAATAAAAAAAGTGAAATAGAAGTAAATAATGCACTCTTGCGTGTTAAGGAAAATAACGTCGAAGTGTATGTCGGAGTAGAGAAAATATTACCGTATTGACTATTTTGCGTACTTATTTATATGCTTTTATATACACTTGCTATTAATAATAAAACAGGATATTTCTAAATATAAAACGCAAGAGCTATTACTATATATTTTGCGTAATTAGATTTAAAGAAATTAATAAAAATTTTTACACGATTTTTCATAATTTAAGTTGCCTATAAAAATATTAACTTAGCAGACGACCTTCTTATCTGCTACAAAAATAAACAGCTTTTTTTTACCGAACACTTGTGGCTTAATAAAATAATTGCTGATAAAAGATCTGTTTATAAAATTGAAAAAAGCTTCTGATTCTCATAAAAGCGGAAATATATTAGGTGTTGATAACGTATCGTGAAAACGTACCAGTAAATACACAATTAAATTATATAGGTTGTTAATTCATTGCGGAAAATGCACAAGTGGCTATAAAATTTACCGGTATAACTATAAGCTACTTCGAGATTTCCCCACGTCCTTGACGAGGGGTACATCTCTGCGCAGCGCAAAGATAAAGAATTTTCCGCGCAAGCTTGAATTCGCGAATGAAAATCGCGGCTTTAAATGTTTTTATACTAGCTTTGAAACGATGCAGTTGTAACAATTCTGAATAATAATATAATAATGATTAGAAATGGTGAATTATAAGAAGTTGGAGATAAATAAAATTGAGCGAAAGTGGCAAAAGAAATGGCAAGAAGAGAAAATCTACGAAGCTGATATTTTAGGAAACAACCCTTTTTACCTTCTTGTTGAACTTACATACACTTCTGGAGATTTGCATATGGGACACTGGTTTGCTTGGACGGCGCCTGACATTTTTGCTCGGTATAAAAGAATGATGGGTGAGAATGTGCTTTTTCCGGTTGGCGGTTTTGATGCCTTCGGCTTGCCGGCCGAAAATGCCGCAATAAAGCACGGAATTCATCCGAGTGTATGGACTCATAAAAATATTGAGACGATGAGAAGGCAATTTGAAACAATGGGACCTTCTTTCGATTGGGAACGCGAAGTGATCACTTCTGATCCGGAATATTATAGATGGACACAGTGGTTATTTATTCAACTTTACAATAAAGGACTAGCGTATAGGGGTAAAGTTTGGTCGAATTGGTGCCCCGAATGTAAAACAGTGCTGGCAAATGAGCATGTCGAAAACGGTTGTTGTTGGAGGCATACTTCAACACCTGTTGAGCAAAAACTTGTGGATCAATGGCTTTTTAGGATTACTGATTATGCCAATAAATTAATATGGTCTCAAAACCCAAAAGTCGACTGGCCACAGGCTGCGGTAGAGGGACAAAATAATTGGATTGGGAGAAGCGAGGGTATATTAATAGACTGGGAAGTAATTGGGAAAGAAAGAAAAATTACTACATTTACAACTCGCCCTGATACTATTTTTGGGGTGACATTTTTAGTCTTGTCACCGGAACATCAGTTGGTTAGTGAGATAGCTTCAGGTATGGAAGTTATGAACTATTTATCCAATGCTTTGGTTAAGACCGAACGTGAGCGTAAGGAGGGCGAGGCACAAAAAACTGGTGTTTTTACAGGCTATTATGCAGAAAATCCGCTCTCGAAGGAGAGAATACCGATATGGATTTCTGATTTTGTACTAGGCAGCTATGGAACAGGAGCAATAATGGGAGTTCCCGCGCACGATCAGCGGGATTTTGAATTTGCAAAGAAATATAGTTTGGAAATCAAGCCTGTTATACTTCCAGAAAGAGAATATGTAGACAATAACGCACAAAGTTATTATCAGAAAAGATCAAAACTTCATAAAAAATTACTAACTAATTTAGCAAACGAGGCAAAAAAGGCTAATAAAAAGATGATGGTAATGGGTGGATGGGCAGTTTACCTCCAAGTGGGTGAAGAGTTTCGTGACTTTGAGGACCTGGACTTGATTATATTAAATAAGGATCTTGAATGGTGGCGCAAGTTATTAAACTCTTATAATTTAGAACTACAGAATTTATATCCCGAAACTAAGGACAACAAATACTATTTCCAGGCTGTTGGCAAAGACACTCATGTAGACGTTGGAGCTATAAAAATTGATACAAAAGGTAATGTTGTATGGTTAGACGAAAAGACTGATAAGAAAAGTGATAAATTTGAGAATATTTTTGAGAAAAAAAGTATTGAGAGCGCATTGGTATATACGATGAAACAGGATTTTATTTATGATCTCAAAATGCAAAAGGAGAAGGAGACTAGATGGAAAGAAAAAGCTGACTTTCTATTTATGAGGCTAGAACCCTATGTAGAAGATGGTGTTTTGATTAATTCAGGAGAATATTCAGGCTTAAAATCACAAACCGCAGGAACAAAGATATCAAATTATATAGTAAGTAATCATTTAGGGGAGAAGTCCGTACAATATCATCTTCGAGATTGGTCGGTTTCGAGACAAAGATATTGGGGAGCTCCTGTGCCTATCATTTACTGCCAACAATGTTGGCAGAAATCCAAAATCCAAAATCCAAAATCCAAATTAAGGGAAGGAGTAGATTATGCGGTTTTGGAAGATAAAGAATATATGATTCATCCCGTTCCCGAGGCTGATTTGCCAGTAACTTTACCTGAAAATGTCGATTATACTCCGACCGGCAAGCCTCCATTAGCTACCGCCGAAGGGTGGGTTAAAGTAGCTTGCCCTGAGTGCGGCGGAGCAGCGCTAAGGGATGTTGAGACACTTGATACTTATGTCGACTCTTCCTGGTACTTTTTTCGATACCTGAGCCCTAAAAACGATAAGGCTCCTTTTGATGAAAAAGTAGTCAATAAATGGATGCCGATAAAGGTTTATTTCGGGGGTCCGGAGCATATATTGGGTCACACTCTCTACGCACGATTTATTACTAAATTCTTGTATGACATTGGTTATATAAAATTTGACGAATTTGCCCTGAAACGCTTTCATCACGGAGTAATCTTGGGCCCCGATGGATATAGAATGAGCAAATCACGGGGAAATGTAGTAAATCCTGACGAACAAGTTGCCAAATTCGGAGCAGATAGCGTTCGTGTTTACATTGCATTTTTGGGCCCTCACGATAAGGGGGGAGCTTGGAAAACGGAAGGCATTGAAGGTTCAAACAGATTTCTAAATAGGGTTTGGAGGTTAATAACTGATTATCCAAATGTTTATATAAATGAAGGAGATGCGAAAAGCCTATATTCTAAAATGCATAAAACGATACAAAAGGTATCGAAGGATATCGAATTATTACAAACTAATACGGCCTTGGCGGCAATTATGGAGTATGTCAATTTACTATATGAGATAGCAAATAAAAATCAAAAATTAAAAAATAATAAAATCAATTCCCAATTACCAATCTCTGGTCGTGAAATTAAATGTGCCGAATGGGACGAGGCTTTGAAAACTCTAGGTCTACTTCTGGCTCCGTTTGCCCCGCATATTACGGAGGAGATTTGGGTAAATGTATTAGGAGAGAAGTTTTCAGTTCATAAATCAACTTGGCCGAAATTTAATCCTGAGTTAGTTAAGGAAGATTTTGTAACTATCGTTATTCAAGTTAACGGAAAGGTGAGAGGAACGCTTCTGCTTGGCTCAGAGCAAGCAAATGACAAAAATGAAGTTATTAAAGTCGCAAAAGAAGATCAAAAAATCCAAAAATGGCTTACGGAAAGTAAAGTTAAAGATACCATTTTTGTACCGGGTAAATTAGTTAATTTTGTGGTTTGAGATAAGTATTAAGTATTTACCTCCACCCTTTCTTCTGTTTAAATTAATTTATGCCCAAAGATACGCTTCAAATAGAAGATTTAGATTTGGAAGAAACTAATAAAGGAAAGTTTGATTGGGAGAAATTTGTTGAAACGAATAAGCTAGTTTTTGCATTAGGTTTAATTGGAATAATTTTAGTCGGTGTGGGAGTGTTTTTATTTAAAGATGGGCTTTTTACCAAGTCTGATTCAATAGAGATAATCGAAAATGCGACTACTGAGGGTGTAGAAAATGAAGTTGTCGTAGAAATTGCAGGTGCTATTGAAAAACCGGGTGTTTATAAATTGAAAGAGGGATCAAGAGTAGAGGATTTGTTAATTGCAGCCGGAGGAATTTCCTCCAACGCGGATAGAGATTGGGTTGATAAAACTATAAATAGATCCGCAAAATTAAGCGACGGAACAAAAATATATATTCCAAGCGAAGACGAGCAGACACTGGGAGCGACTGCTAAAAATGGTGGTGGGGTACAAACCGTATCAGGGGGTGAAAGTGGGCAAACTGGAGGGCTTATAAATATCAACACAGCAAGTCTTAATGAGCTGGATACTCTGCCTGGAATTGGCCCTGTATACGCCCAAAGCATCGTTGAACACAGGCCTTACTCATCCGTCGAAGAGCTAACATCCAAAGGTGCGTTAAAGAAAAATGTTTACGAAAAGGTGAAAGATAAAGTGACAGTGTATTAAATAAAAATTTCTAATTTCTAATTGTTCTGATTAGTCTAAATAAATCCCAAAATCAATACACAATTGGTACTTGGGGCATTGGAAATTATTTAGGTCAATGGCGAACTAAAGTTCTTTTGACTTTGTCACAGAAATTAGGTCAATCAGGTAAATTTAGATGAGATATCTCCTTTGGATCGTTCTAATATTTTTGTTGGCTATAAGATTTGTATATTTTTACAAAACTCAAAGGTCTTACCCCAATGGCACTAAAGTCCGGATCACTGACCGAATTTCTTCTGAGCCGATTCGCTACGAAAAGTCCCAATATCTTAAACTTCATGGACTTAAAATCTATCTTCCACTTTACCCCGAAATAACATATGGAGATAGGGTTGTGATTGAGGGGCTTGTTGAAAAGGATAAACTCAAGGAAGCAAAATTAGTGTCTGTCTCAGAAAACGAAAATTATTTATATCTTTTTAGAGAAAATATTATTAATTTTTACCATGAATCACTTCCACAACCGCACTCGGCTTTAGTTGCAGGAACAGTAGTGGGTTCAAAATCAGATATTCAACAAGAATTTTGGGAATCTTTAAAAAAGAGCGGTACAGCACACGTCGTCGTAGCCTCAGGCATGAACGTTTCTTTGGTTGCGGGGTTTCTGATATCAATACTAGCAGGAATTGTTAACCGCAAGAAAGCGTTGATTTTTTCTTTGATTGGAGTATGGGTTTACGCAATCTTCGCGGGATTTGATGCGCCGATTATTAGAGCTGCGATAATGGGATCTATTGCCTTTAGCGCTCAAGAACTTGGAAGATTAGGTAGTTCGTTTCGCGCACTTTTGATATCGGCGGCGGCGATGCTTTTGATTAACCCCGGTTGGATATCAGACTTGGGTTTTATATTGTCGTTTGCTGCAACTTTAAGCCTAATATTATTTGAATCCAAAGTAAGGCGGTACGTCAGATTTATGCCTTCGCTAATTAAGGAAGGATTTTCAACCTCGTTTGCAGCTCAAATATTGATTGCACCAATATTATTTTTTACATTTGGACAGTTCAACATTTTATCTCCTTTTATTAATGCTTTGGTTTTATGGACTATTCCTTATATAACTATCATAGGAATGATTGGTGGAGTGGCGGGATTAATTGTACCGCCAGTGGGAAAACTGATATTGTACTTAACTTATCCTTTGACGAGTTGGTTTACTGCAGTTATCCAATTATTTTGATATACGATAAATGACTGTAAAGTGGAAATACTTCATTTTTTTATTAACGCTAATTACAGCTACTATTTGGTTAGCGGTACTTTTTTATCCTGATTCCAGACTCCGTTTAATCGCTTGCGACGTCGGCCAGGGAGACGCTATTTTAGCAATTTCCGGTAAAACTCAGATTTTAATCGACGGCGGACCTAATAGTAGAGTCATTAAGTGTTTGGACCGTTATATTCCTTTTTGGGATAGAAAAATCGAGGTTGTAATGCTAACTCACCCTCAGCTGGATCATTATAAGGGTTTGATAGATGTAGTAAAAAGATATAGTGTTGTCAATTTCATTACTTCGGGCCTTGATTCTAGCAGTCAGGAATTTCAAGTGCTAAAGTCACAAGTGGGGGGTAGGGGTATTGGGGTAGTTAATGCCAGAAGTGGGACTAAGGTGAGAGTTGGAATGATATATTTAGATATACTCTGGCCATCCTCCGCCTTTTCGGCTTCGGAAAGTAAACCGAATGATGTTAAAGAAGGTAACACTGCCTCTGTCGAAGAAACCAATGATCTGGGGGTTTTTACTTCAAAACGTGATCCTAACGATTTTTCGGTAGTGGCTATAATGAGCTTTAAAGGCTTTGACGCTCTTCTTACGGGAGATATATCTCCGGACCAGGAAAATCAGATAATAACTGCTGGACTGGCAAAAGACGTTAACTATATCAAAGTACCTCACCATGGGAGTAAGAACGGTTTGACTAAGCAAATGTTGGATGCAACTAGTCCTGAAGTTGCAGTAATTTCGTCGGGAAAAAATAATTCGTACGGTCATCCACACGCGGAGGTGTTACAGATGTTGAGAGAAAAAGATATTAGGATATTAAGAACTGACGAGGTTGGAGATGTTGTAGTCGAAAGCGACGGGGATAAATTTTGGATTAAAAAATAAATAAAAAAAAGTAAGGGTGTAGGAGTCGAGTATTTTCTTTGATTTGCAAGTAAATCTTAGAAAATTGTACTTGACACATTAGAGTATTCCTACACCCTTGGAATAATTTTAGATTCTTTGCTGCAATTGTCTTAATGTTGATGCAAAATGATCGTCCATGAAATCTCGATAGAGATCATCTTCAACAGTTGTTTGTTCTTTTGTTGTATTTCCGCGTAAATTATTGTCAATTTTTCTCTTTAAGGAATCGAAACACTTAATTACTGCTTCCCAATCGCATTCCGCAGATTCTTCAAGCCACCCGTAGCCTGTGAATCGTAATTTGACCAGAATGCTTTCGCACTTTTCTTCACCCATTACGGAAATTATATATTCCAGGCTGGTTGGGCCGTAGCCGGGAGCAGTTTTTGCGGAAGTTGCGCTTCCTTCAATTTGCCTTCCAGGAATAAAACTTGGCATTTTTTCACCTCTTTATCGGATTGAGATTAGAAAGTCAGTTTGCTTACGTCTTAAGTAAACTCGACGAAATATTTGAAGGAACCCGACCAAGTACCGGGAGAGTATTCGGGTAATAAATCCGCTAGAAGTGTCTACTGGATAGGTGTAAGCGGTTTACTACTTTTGATCACTTTAATTAATTGTTCGTCGAGAGGTCTCGTTTTATCAGTGTTAAATAGTACAAATTTTATAACTGAATCCAACCAGCCGGTTGCGAAATTGTCGTCTCGTCCGTCAGCGTATTGCACAATATAGGGCGAGTACTCATTAATATCGTAATAACCGACTACTGAGCCGTCCTGGTCTCGATTGAAACCGCGTAAATTACCGATTATTAAATTCCTATTTTCAAATCCTGCTGCGGTTAAGAGTCTAAATAAAATCGGATTCGGTTCTTGGTTTATATGTTTAAAACTTTTGCGATCGTAACTATTTATATATTCAATAAATTTGTCTGCAATCTCGATTAGATTGTATGACATTTCAAACTCCTTATTCTTAGTTAAGGACAAAGCTCAAAAGGATCGGGAACGGCTTCAAAAATAACCGAGTCGCGTCTTACGGTCATTTTGAACCCCGCTCTCTTAGCCAGCGCTTTGCGAGCCTCTTTTACTTTTTCTTCTTTTTCATGATTTTCAAGTCCTAAAGTTATTATCAAGATAGTTTCTACCTTACGCTCTCTGTTGCGATAGACTATGTAGGCAGCATTGTGTGAATTTATCAGTGATTTTATAAAGTCCGAAGCGTTTTTTATTAGTACTTTCTGACACCTTTCTTTTGCCATTTCATACCCTCTTTTCTTATTCCAGATATAATATGTGAATGTGCGTGGCCTCAATTTTAGGCGATGGACTCGGAAAAAGCAAAGTAATACAATTTCAGTAATGTTTAAGCGACGAATTATCGATGCTTTAAAAATAGCAACAGGAATTAAAGATATTAATTTAGACGTAACTGAAAGGGAAGAATTTGGAGACTATAGTTCGAATATTGCTATGCAATTATTCTCGAAATCCCAAGTTTCAAATTCCAAATTACAAAGAAAATATCAATCGCCTAGAGAATTAGCCGAAGAGATAGTAAAGAAGTTAAAGAATAGCAAGAATCTAGTTGAGATTGTAGATCACATTGAGGTTGCCGGACCCGGATTTATAAATTTCTGGATTTCAAAAAAGTTTCTCCTTGCAGAACTTGAAGGGTTAGCAGATAAGGGTGGCGAGTATGGGAAATCGGATCTACTCAAAGGCAAGAGAATAATGTTTGAGTTTGGGCAACCAAACACCCATAAATTACCACATATCGGACATTTGTTCTCGTATATTTACGGTTCGGCATGCGCGAATATTCTTGAATTTGCCGGCGCTAAACTTTTTAGAGCCAACTATCAGGGAGATGTGGGATTACATGTTGCTAAGTGCCTCTGGGCTTTTCAAAAAGAAAACCCAACCATTACGGAGCCTTTGGAAGATAAAGTAAAACTGCTTCAGGAAATGTACCAGAAGGGTAGCCACGCGTATGATGAGTCCGACGAGGTTAAAAAAGAAATAAATGAGCTTAATAAAAAACTGTATGAATCTGATGGAACGGTACAACCATTTTGGCAGGAAACAAGGAATTGGAGTTTAGAATACTATTCCAAATTTGAAAAAAGATTGGGAATCAAATATGACAGAAGTTATTTTGAGTCAGAAGTGTATAAGGATGGGATGAGATTGGTTGAGGAAAATGTGGGTAGAATTTTCGAAAAAAGCGAAGGAGCGGTGATATTTAGAGGGTCGCGGTACAATTTGCACGATAGAGTCTTTTTAACCAATTACGGTACTCCTACATATGAAGCAAAAGATATGTACCTCCAAACGCTTAAATATAAGCAGTGGCCGTTTGACCTTTTGGTAATAACAACCGCGCAC
>Ga0155061_178_pt1 | contig 17346 bp, 16 predicted proteins | sample RifCSPhighO2_01_FD_106029 | JGI IMG/M metagenome (GOLD analysis project Ga0155061, IMG submission 106029) | Candidatus Woesebacteria bacterium RIFCSPHIGHO2_01_FULL_38_26b
TTCAAATCCTTTCGCTCCAACTACAACAACTTTAATTGTGTTAGGGTTTATCCCTCGCTTTCGCAAGGGATAAACCCTTGCAATAGCTTCGTCAATCGTCAAGAGCACGGCCTTAACTGTAGGAGTTATATAAGGACTATCTTCCCTCAAACCGTCGACGTCTTTGCTTTTTGAAATCGCATTAATAATCTTGTCTCTGTCTTTTTTTGAGAAATTTTTCGGCAGTGGCAATTGAACCATAATCCCGCTTACTGTTTTATTATTATTAAACTTTTTGATTTCGTGGACTAGTTCACTAATGTGAATATCATCTTTATACCTTACTATTTCGACTTCGGCCCCAATTTCCGTTGCTGCCTTTTTCTTAAGCTTTAGATAAAGATCACTGGCCGGATCTCTTCCCACCAGAATTGAAACGAGCTTCGGTATAATACCTTTCTTCTTTAGTTTATTTACCTCTTCTCTTAAAAAGTTCTGCTTTGCAGAAGCAAAAGTTTTACCGTCAAAAATTACTGTCATATTGGCTAATTTTAAACCTTTTTGTATAATTCACCAATGTCAGTTGAAGGTCCCCTAATAAGTGGTGGTTTAGATAAATTAACCATACGCATCTGTACTGCCTGTCCACTGAGCGGTTTAGACGGTGCTATATCTACCCAAGGAAGGGCTCCGTGTACTACTGAAGCCCAAGAACTATGCTTGGCTGAATCGTTGAGTACATCAACTCAACCTCTAGTACCCACTGAACCTACAGAAAATAAATAATTTATGCTAAGCTTAAAATGAGCATAATTAGGAGATCCCAGTCTCGAGAGATATAAAATTATCTCATGGGACGGGATAAAGGGTCACAGTTAGATAGTGCTTTGCGCATCTAACGCGACTCCGTTAAGTGCCTCGATAAAATCGGGACTATTTAATTGGAGGGGGTGATGATAAATGTACAAAGTTCAGAAAAAAGACGGTTCACAGGAAGATTTTGACAAAGCAAAAATTGTTAGCGGAGCCCTAAACGCGGGAGCGACACAAGAAGAGGCTGAAAAAATCGCCTCTGAGATTGAAGCATGGTTACCATCTGTAGCTAAAGATAATGTTGTAAATTCGATGGATATTCGCACAAAAGGACTTGAAGTTTTTAAAAGTTTAAATCCTGAAGCTGCGACCAAATTCGAATCATTTCAAAAACCCGCAGACAACTAAGGAACCGGATACTTTTGGCAAAGCATCTTTACTTCCTCTGCAATTCCCAATAAAAATTTATCTTTTGCAATTTTTTCTCTAAATGCTTTTAGAAAAGTTGTCCGCGTCTCTACCGACGGTGGAAGTTTGTAAGGCTTAACGTATTTGACTACGTCGATAATCCATTTGGAAATCTTTATCATTTCAACTTCTTTCATCCCCCTAGTCGTTATTGCCGGGGTCCCCAAACGCAAACCAGATGGATAATAAGGAGGCATCGTATCATTTGGTACAGGATTTCTATTTGTAATGATTCCGGCAATTTCGAGCGCCTCGGCAACAACATTACCGGATAAATTTTGTGGCCTAAGATCAACTAAAACTAGGTGACACTCAGTTCCCCCACCCACCAATGTAAATTCTCCTTTTATTAATTCTAGCGCGAGTACTTTTGCGTTTTTGACTACCTGCTTACCATATTCTCTAAAAGAAGGCTTACTCGCCTCTTCTAACGCAACAGCAATTCCTGCGGTGGTATTATTGTGCGGTCCGCCTTGCATACCGGGAATTACTGCCTTGTCGATTTTCGAAAAAATCTCCTTATCTTTTACAACACCATTTTTAGTCACCAAAATCATTGCTCCTCTCGGACCTCTCAGAGTTTTGTGGGTTGTTGTGGTAACGACGTGAGCGTAAGGAAATGGCGTTGGGTAAGATTTTGCAATAACTAAGCCAATGACGTGCGAAACGTCTGCAACAAACCAGGCTCCGACTGAATCAGCTATTTCCGCAAAACGCTTCCAATCAAACGCAAGCGGATATGCAGTTGTCCCAATTAGCATCAGGCTTGGTTTTTCTTTTTTAACAAGTCTTTCGATTCTTAAATAATTAAGTAAGCCTTTTTCGTCAACCCCAAACTGAACCGAATTAAAATATTTTCCCGAAAAAGTAACTTTCGGGTGACCATGGGTTAAATGACCGCCCGATGCAAGTTCCAAACCCATTATTTTATCTCCGGGTTCGCAAAGCGCAAATAAAACTTCCGAATTTGCAGGGGATCCCGAATATGGTTGAACGTTGACGTAAGGAACTCCGAATAATTTTTTCGCTCTTTCAATTGTCAAAGTCTCTACTTCGTCTATCACCTTGTTTCCCTGATAATATCTGCGCCCCGCATAACCTTCGGAGTACTTATTCATTAAAACCGACCCGGTAGCTTCTCTTACCGCTTTTGATGCATAATTCTCTGAGGGTATCATCGTAAGCGTGTCGCGTTGTCGTTCTTCTTCAAGTCTAATTAATTCGAATATTTTATCTTTATTTTGCATAGTTACCAATTACAGCTTACCGCTTCGCTTTGTAAAGGTCTCCGCCTGTCTAACCTCTTCCTTTTTAATTAATTCAAAAACCTTGTCCATTGAATCAAAGTATACCTCAGTTAAGTTTCTTTACAAGATTCCAGGTTAGTACTACACTCCCAACGAAGCATTTGTTCTATGCCGAAAGCTGAAGCAAAAATAGTTTGGGTAGATATTAAGGATCTCCACCACACGGGAGGTCTAATGTTAACCTTACCTGAAAATACAAATTGTTTTGATTTTATCCATGCAAGCAGAGATAACTTACCAGATATAATAGGTTGTGAAAAATGCCCAATGTACAAACAATTTCCCGCTTATGCAGAGGAGTGGATCAGGCCTGTAATAGGTAATATTCATCAGCAAAAAGGTGCAGAAAAACCAAAAGTGGAAATAATTTGTGAAGGAACAGATAAAGCGGCACGCGGACGGAGAATTTGTACGGAATTATTCAGAAACGAACAAACAGTTTATATAGAATTACTAGATAGAACATAAATTAATTCCAACTTACTTGGTCAAGTCTTAGGCGGAGTCTTCAGTAAAGTTTCCTCCGGTTTAACCTCTTCTTTTTCTTATTAACTCAAATACTATATTCATGTCTCTATTTTCATAATATGCCTTTTGCTTTGAATAAATCTATCGTCTTATCATGTATTTCTTCCGGAGAGCCTGAAGCATCGATAATATTCCACCGTCTGGAATACAATTTTTTCAATTCATAATAGTTTTTTCTGACTTCAGTATGAAATTCCAAACCAAAAGTTGTATCATACCTGTCCCTGTCGGAAACATACTCTTTATTTTTCCTTTGAATTCCGATCTCCGGTAATAAATCATAGTGGATAACAAAATCTGGTTTTAAACCAGCTGTTGCTATATAACTTAGCAAACAAATAATCGGTTTTGATACGCCTTCAGCACCCTGATAAGCGTAAGTGGAATACCAATATCTGTCGAGTCCGATATTATTACCTTTATTAAGGTTTGGAATAATTACACCCCTTACCAAATTTGCCCTGGCAGCACTATACGCAAATAATGCCCCATACGGGTGGACTTCGAAACCATAATTATTCTGAACCGCATCTCGTATCATCTCACCAAATAATGTACTACCTGGTTCTCGATAAAAATTCCAGCTCTCGCCCAATTTGGGCGCAATCATTCTTATTTGGGTAGATTTACCAGCACCCAAACCCCCTTCGAACACAAACAATTTCCCTCTTTCTGTCATTATTCCCTTTCTCTTCTAATCTTGCTTTCCTGAATTTCTGAAAAAAAACTATTTAATATACCTTCTATGTTTTCGGAGTCGTAATATAAAAACTTGGCATGAATATTCCCTTCCACCAGTTTAGAATTTCTTGTAGCCTCTAAAGACCGATGCCGCAAAAGTAAAATCGACTTTTCTGTATCCCGCGATCTTAACGATCCAACTACAAATCCGATTTCCAGGCCAACTCCGGTCGAGGGCTGGGAAACTTCAGCTATAATTATGTCGCTTTCTTCGATACGTCTTAAATCGTCTTCAAATATTGCTCTGGCGTGCTCAACACCACTTAACTCCGGGAAACGATGTTTATTGAGCTCTTCGTCAACTACAAAAGGGGTCAGAATTTCATTCCCCATATTTATGAGAGCGTCGTTAATTGCTTGCAGGCCTTGCGCAAATTGACGACCTGCCGACATCGATCCGGCTAAATATACCTTCATCTTAATATTTACGATACTTCCTCCAACTTTTGTTGGGTTTTAACTTCAGCTTTCAATCTTCCCAAACCATAGTCTCTTTTCCAATTGACATGCGTAAATAAGGGTTGCAAAAAAGGATATACGAGTAATATTTGCTTGGCTGCACTTTGCATCGCCCGTCGGTAAGTCGGATGTCCCCCTTCAATAGTCCGAAGTTCAGGAAAGAATACCCACTGCCTGATATTGGCTCTGATATTGTATCTAAGTCTGGTTCCGAACATGGTAACATATTCTGAAGCATTTTCTAAATCTCCACCTTTACTTATGACCCTAGCATTAAGTTCCCGTGTTTTTTGACCAAGTTTCAAATACTCTGCCACGACCTCCTCCATTCCGACTTCGTGAAATTCATTCGGTATAAATAATTCCTCACCGGTCAACATCTGTCTTTCAGTCGAGCTCATTCTATTTCTTTGCAGATCTCTAAAGATTCCAAAATCGGTGTAAAATTCAACTTCTGTGTCGACGTGCTCAAAAGCGCGGGGTAATTTGTGTCTCCTGTTTAAGCCTTCGCTACTACGATCGGGAACAGAGTTTACAATTATTTCAGCAAGTCTTGGACTATATGCTAAGTCAGGATATTTAATCCTGTCTTCATCCTTTACCCTTTTAACCCAATCAAATATTTCCTTTTTAGATAGTCCTCTATCTTTTTGCCCTGTGTAAATTAATTGTGCTGCTATTTTGACGTCAGCGTCCTCATCCCAATCAACCAATCTAACTTTATTTCCTCTTTTTTTCTCGTGGATTTGCTGAGAAATTACTCCAGCTTCCCTTTCTTTAACCTCCCTTAAATCCCCCATGTATTCCCTTGTCTTCGCTCCATGCACATGATCTACATTTTGCAGGAAACTCGGAGCAACTTTTACTAGTTCATTGTATGCCATAGCACCCAACAATCTGACCTCCGGGTAAGGTGAGGTTAAAAGTTTATTAACAGAATTTTCTGCTGCTTGCCCGGAAAAATGAGCTCCCAAATTTGTGACGGTTGTTGTAGGAAGAAAAACGCGGATCGTATCAAAAGTTTTCGCTTTTAAAGCTCTTTCATATGCTTTCTGTGCCTTTACACTTTCATTCTTATCACTTATTTGACTGTATCTAACTTCTTCGCCGGTCGTGGGATTGGTAAAAACCTGTTCTTCAAGAGGATATTTTCTTTTTAACATTTCTTTGGTTGTCGGGATATGTTTTTGGTAAGCTTCGAATAATGAGTTGTTCCATTCCAAATATTCGTCGGCAAACTCCGAGTTCATTATCGAAGGCTCTTCCATAAACAGATAGTGTTCCCCAACACGGCTCCCGAAATCCACATACCTTGTAGACTTCTCTATATAGGCTGCGGCAATCCTCCCGTCCTCAATTGCTTTGGCTGCAATTTGAGAAACATATTCAAAAGAAATATGCACACTACCCATTTGTATAACCGAATCGTCACCGTACTCCGCAAAAACACGTTTGTAAAACTTTCCTGCCTTCTCTTGTGCTGTTTCTATTCCTACACCTTCGGTTTCAGCTATATTTTCGGCGATATTTTGGATACCCAGCTCTGAACTCCCCCAAAACTCGTCCAGAAACACACGTCTAACGCTTTTTTCTGTCCGGCTGTACCTTGAGAACATAGCTCCGACCACTTCTTGGGGAAGACCATATATTGCAAAAACGGGCTTGTCGTAATTTGTAAAATGTTTTGAAAGAATTGCTTTCTCTGTTACCGTGAAACGTTCAGGAGTATAGGGAAAAGGAAAATTCTCAGGAAGCCTCAAATTCTCAATTTTTAAGATAGATGTGTTTTCTAAAATTTCCTTTGTCATTAATAATTATGTGGCAGGATAATAATGTGTAACTTTGTTTTTTTATCAGCAGGAGAAAGTGTTGTCAATAATGAAATTCCCTAGATATCACACTAAATCCTGTGCCAACCCGTTATTTAAATGCTCAATATATCAAGGATTAAAAAATCTTTTACTAACCCACGGGGTGCTTGGTGGATGATCATTTTTAATATTGCCGACTGTGGCAAATTTTGGCGAAATTATTGTTTCCGATTTGGCATTTGATTTCTTTGCTGCAAGGGTAAGTGAGATTCTTCCTTCAATCCAGCTCCCGACTTCATCTCTGTCGCGATCTAGATAGTCATAATAATCTGAACTTATCAAAAAGACCGGTGAGTGCTTTTTTTCTTCTTCATACCACCCCAAAACGTTGTCGGATAAAGCTTTTAAATAATTGACATCCACTTCATCTTCAAAACTTCTTCCTCTTTTAGCAATTCTTTCGACAACAACCTCCAAAGGCGACCAGGGAACTATTGTCAAATCAGATTCGGCTACACCTCTTGCTTCCCTCAAAGATACATATAGGGTTTTATATAGTTCCCAATCAAAATCTGTCATTTGGTTTAAATCATGCTGGGTCTTTGCAAATAAATAATCGCTTACGATATCGGGGTCCCGTATTGTAGTGTATAGCGCTTCAGAAATACCCAACTTCTTCTTGGACAATTGCTCTGCTTTCATACTCAAAAACCACGCTTGGGATTTAAAACTGAATTTGCAAGGATTCTTATAAAAATCCTCCAGAAAAGGGTTTTTCTCAAATTGCTCTCTAATAACAATTGTATCTGGCCAGCGCTCTGCTAGTAAATTTGCAATTTCGCTTTTCCCAGATCCCATGACTCCGACAATTCCAATTCGTAAACGTCTTCGCAAGGGTTCAACTTCTTTGCTAATTTGATCGACAAATTCAGGGTTCATTAATATATTTAAGAATAATTTCCGTTGCGAGCTGGTCCCTCTCCACCTTTAAGGTTCTCTCCTTGCAAGGTGTATATAGTTTTAGTTAATTTCCTTTCCCGCCCGCCTCTCTTTGTCGCTCTCTGGCTTTCTCCAGCTTGCCCATTTGCATTTCGGGTAACGAGAGCAGCCGTAAAATTTCTTACCCTGCCTGCCGGCAGACAGGCCTCTTTTGGTTGTCTTAACTATAACCTCACCCTTTTTACACTCCGGACATTTCATATTAAGTTTTTCAACATATTTTTCCGTATGCTTACACTCAGGAAAAAGCGAGCACGAAATAAATTTCCCAAATCTGCCAACTCTAATCACTAATTCCCCTTGTTTATTACCTACACGCCCCTCGCTTTCGCAAGTAGGACATTTTTTCCCTAATTTCTCGACTTCGATTTTTACGCGCTTGGCTTTATCTTCCACCTCTACCAATTTTTTATCAAAAGGGTTGTAAAACTCAGCCATCATCTTTTGCCACTCCAGGGTTCCTTTTGCAACATCATCCAATCCGTTTTCCATTTCCGCCGTAAAAGAATAGTCGAAAATATCTTTAAAATTTGTTACTAAAAAGTCGTTAACTGCGACACCGATCGCGGTCGGAGTAAACTTTCCCTCATTTTTTTCAACATAATTGCGAAGTTGAATGGTTGTGATAATTGGGGCATAAGTGGATGGTCTTCCAATGCCGAGTTTTTCCAACGTTTTAATTAGCGATGCTTCATTGTAGCGTGGAGGTGGTTGGGTGAACTTCTGTTCAGAAATTACTTTGATTAAATCCAAAGCTTCATCTTTCTCAACTAATGGAAGCTCCGGTTCCTCGTCTTTTGACAAAGGAATCACTTTCCTCCATCCGTCAAATTTCATTACCTGACCGGAAGCGCGTAGCAAGTAGCTGGTGGCTGGCAGCTTGGGAGTTGCTAGGACATCGATAATAGTTTCGTCAAATATCGATGCTTCCACTTGACACGCCACAAATCTCTTCCATATGAGGTTATACAGTATTTCTCCTTCTTTCTCGAATTTGGAACTCGAGATTTGAAACTTAGAATTTACGTCAGTAGGACGAATTGCTTCATGAGCTTCCTGAACTAGTTTAGAAGTCTTTTTAAAGAATCGGGGTTTTTGAGGTACATAGTTTTTACCATAGTTTTTATCGATATACTCTCGCGCTTTTTCAATAGCTACCGTCGATAAGTTTACAGAATCCGTTCTGTGGTAAGTTATTAGACCCTCTTCATATAGCCGCTGTGCAATGTTCATTGTCTTTTTGGCCGACCAACCAAAAAGTCTTGCTCCTGATTGGGTCATTGTTGAAGTAGTAAAAGGAGGATACGGGTTTTTCCTGACCTCTTTTTTTCTGACGTCGAAAACTTTATAGCCAGACTTTTCAAGATCAGCTACAACAGTTTTTGCTTCTTTTTCATTCTTAACATCAGCTGTCTTTCCATTTATTTTTAATAGTTTGACAGAAAAATCACTTTTAACTTTTAACTTTAAACTCTTAACTATGCTGTAAATTTCCCAATATTCTACCGATTTAAAAGCTTCGATTTCCCTTTCCCTCTCTACAATCAGTCTTACTGTAACAGACTGTACACGGCCTGCAGATAATCCGCGTCTAACCTTTTTCCATAAAAGCGGTGAAAGTTTGTATCCAACTAGTCTATCCAAAACTCTACGAGCAATTTGCGCGTCAACAAGATTCTTATCTACTTTACGAGGATGTTTCATTGCGTCTTCCACTGCCCCCTGAGTAATTTCATGAAAAACAATACGAGATACGTGATCAGTAATCAGTTGTTTGTTGTCGGTTAAGATTTCTTTGACGTGTTGAGCGATAGCTTCTCCTTCGCGGTCGGGATCAGTTGCTATATAAATATTAGCGGCCTTAATAGATGCGTCTTCAATTTTTTTTATGGCGTCTTTCTTTTTCTCGACTATTAAGTAATTGGGTTCAAAATTCTTTTCGACGTCTACCGCTAGCTCGCTTTTTGGCAAATCCTTTATATGACCCATCGTCGCCTCCACCACATAATCTTTTCCGAGAAAGCGGGATAAAGTTCTAGCTTTAGTTGGCGATTCGACAACAATTAAATTCATAATTTTTTACCACGATTTTGAAATACTAAGAATCTATTCTTCAGTAATTTCAAACTCGTGGCCAAGAAAATATCTCAAGATATTTTCTTATAAATTCCGTTCCCAATATTTTTTACCATACCTTTCAATTCCATAACAGTTAGACTAGCAGAAATACGGGAAACTTCCAACCCTGATATTCTAGCAAGCTCGTCAAGATGTAACGGCTCGTTTTCTAATAAAACCAATAACTCGGCCTCTTTTTTATTCGTAGGAAGTACTTTTTCAATCTCTTCGCTATCAACCCTGAGAAGTAGATCGAGCTCTTCTAATATTTCGTTAGTCCCCGTTACCATTTTAGCTCCGTTTTTGATTAAATAATTAGGCGCAACCGACATTGGGGAAGTAATGGGACCAGGAATGGCAAAAACTTGTTTACCTTGATCTCCCGCGGAGCTAGCTGTCAGCAGTGTTCCGCTTTTTTCAGCTCCTTCGACAACCAATACTCCTTTTGATAATCCAGCAACAATTCTATTTCTAATTGGAAAGCTGCTCCTCCAAATCTCAACACCCAAAGGTAATTCACTTACTATTGCACCTCCGCTTTTTACAATTTCTTTGGCTAAACTATAATTTGAAACGGGTGTAATTCTATCCAATCCTGATGCTATAACTGCGATGCATCTTCCCCCTGCGTCTAGCGCGGCTTTGTGAGCAACGGCGTCTATTCCAAGAGCTAGACCGGAAATAATTGTAACTCCTACGCTAGCTAGTTCCGATGCAAACTTATATGCCACTTCTCTTCCGTAAGAAGTCATCTTTCTGGATCCGACTATGGCGATACTATTAACGTCTGATTTTTTCAAATTACCCCTTAAATAGAGTACTAAAGGAGCTCCGTCAAGCCCGCGTAGATTCTCCGGATAGTCTGAATCGTTTATAGTTACAAATTTAATTCCTAAGCGAAGTAGATTTTCAAAATACCCTTTTTCTTTTATACTTTCTTTATATTTAAAAAACTCGCTTACCGATTTATTTGCAATACCAACCTCTATTAATTTCTTTTCATTCGCATTCCAGGCTTTCTTGGCATTCCCGAAATAAGAAATTAGTAAATTTACCCTTTTTGGACCGAAGGGCAGATGGGAATAAAGTAGGGCAAGATACTCTCTGTCAGTCATGGTCAACAAATTTGTTATTTTATTTTAATCTTTTCTATCGAACCAATAATCAAAAATTTCTCTGGCAATAGGGCCTGCTACCTTTGACCCCTCCCCACCCCTTTCAACCAATATAGTGGCAATAATATCCGGATTTTCCGATGGGGCAAATACACTAAACCAAGCATGCGTATCATTAGTTCCATCTCCGACTTCAGCAGTACCTGTTTTACATGCAACTTTTATTCCGTCGTGTTTCTCTCCGAAGTCAAAAAATGTATATCCCGTACCCCCCGAACTACATGCTCCAACCATCCCCTCCTTAACCAAATCAATATTCCCCTTGTTAATCCCCAAACCCCCACATTTTGACCTTTGACCTGCCCGTCCGGCCGGCGGGTTTTTGATCATTGATTTCTCTAACTCCTGACTGTCAACTATGTGAGGCTTACAATATTCTCCGCCACTCGCAATAGCAGAAATTGCTTGGTTCATGCCGATGGGAGTTAGTGCAATGTCACCCTGTCCTATCGACATGTGATACGTATTACCCAAAAACCAACGCTCCCCTTTAACTCTCAATTTCCACTCCGGCGACGGAATTAGCCCTCCTATTTCACCCGGTAAATCTATTCCCGTTTCATTGCCTAGATTAAAAATAGACGACCATTCAATTAATTTCTCCACTCCGGTCATTTCCCCAATTTTATAGAAAAAAGTATCGGTCGATCTGGCAATTGCCCTATCCAGTTTAATCTGTCCCTCTGTTCCTCCATATTGAGTAAAATACCAATTTGTATACGAAAAATTTCCGTAAGGAGTATTAATTGCGATGACTCCATTATCCTCAAAGACAAAGTCACGATCGATCGCTTCAGTCTCAAGCGATGCAATTGCAACAATCGGTTTAAATATAGAGCCGGGGTGATATAAACCCCCTATCGCCCGATTAAAAAGAGGTTGGTCTTTGTTTTTCAATACTTTTGATACTTCCTCCGGTTGGTCGCTAATAAATATATTTGGATCGTATGGAGGAGAAGAGTACATTGCCAAAATCTCGCCCTTCATATCGGTTACAATTCCCACGCCCTTTTTATCACTCAAAAGTCCGGCTATTTTCTTTTGTAACCCAAAATCAATCGTGGTTTTTAAATTCATACCCTTTATCGGTTCTTTTCTCCCCAACGTTCTAACTTTATTTCCTATTGAATCGACCTCAATTAATTCTTCACCTTCCGTGCCGGTTAATAAACAGTCGTATTCTTCTTCCAATCCGCTTCTTCCTATTAGTTCACCAAGTTTTCTTGGCCCCTTATCCGGACAGCGTGCTTTTATTTTCCCCAACTCTTCTTCCGAAACTTCCCCCAAATAACCGCTAACGTGCCCAAAAGAATTACCTAATTTATAATCTCTAACCGGTTCTGTGATTATTTCAGACGCGTTTCCTTTTTCGTTTATCTTTTGATAACCAAAATTCTTATCAAAAACTAAGCTCAGTTCAACTTCCTTATTGCCGACTAAAACCTCTCCGCCGCGAGCCAAAATTTCCCCGCGTGCCGCTGCAATCGGAACCCTCCGTATTCTATTTCCTTCGGAAAGTTTACGAAAATATGCGCCTCTTATTATTTGTAAATCGACAACTCTGGCTAAAACGATTAAAAAACTAAGTATCAGAAGTCCTCTTAAAAACCAAGATAACCAACTTTGATGCTTTGTTGAGGATAATGTTTCCATTTATGGGTCACATGATTTTTGCTACCTTTATTTTATTTAGTAAGGACAGGTCTTCTAATATTACTCCACACCCTCGAGCAACGCATGTTATCGCATCTTCGGCTACATATACTGGCATTTTCGTCGCTTCCGATACGACCTTTTCAATGCCCGGTATCAACGATCCTCCACCCGCCAAAATTATGCCTTTCTCCATAACATCGCTTACCAACTCGGGGGGCGTTTCTTCTAAGGTGTTAACGATATTGCCTACAATCTCCTGAATGGTTGGCATTAGAGCTTCTCTTATCTCATTACCCGAAAGTTTTATAGACTTGGGCAATCCTGTCTCCAAATCCCTGCCTCTAACGACGAAAAATTTTTCTTCTTTAAGAGGAGTGCAAGTTCCGATTGAAATCTTGACCTCCTCTGCAGAAGGTTCGCCCAAAAGTAAAGAGTATTTGAGCCTAACATAAGAAATAATTGCTTCATTCATTTCGTCTCCTGCAACCCGTATCGATTTTCCTACGACAATTCCTCCCATAGAAATTACTGCAATTTCTGAGGTCCCACCACCAATATCTACTATAAATATGCCATCAGGGTCTTCAACCGGTAGCCCTGCTCCTATGGCAGCCGCCATCGGTTCTTCAACAAGGTGTGCTTCTCTCGCCCCTGATGCAATTGCAGCATCAGAAACAGCTCTTCTTTCAACCTCAGTAACTCCGGATGGAATTCCGATAACGACTCTGGGTCTCGGGATTTTAGGAATAACAGTACTTGTTTCGTGTACTTTCTTTATATAATAAGAAAGCATAGAAGCTGTTGCATCGAAATCCGCAATCACTCCGTCTCTTAAAGGTCTCACTATTTCCAGCGTAGCCGGCGCCCTACCTAACATTCGTTTTGCCCCCGATCCTATTGCAAGAATTTCTTTTGTTTTTTTATTTCTGGCCACGACTGATGGTTCTCTAACTACAATTCCTTTACCTTTTACCCAAACCAAAGTATTGGCAGTACCCAAATCGATTCCTATATCGTGAGAAAAAAATCCTAATATGGAATTAACGGGTGTAACGGAAAATCTTAATTTGAGTTTACTTAAATTCTTTCTGAAATTATTCATCTAAATATTTCTGAACCTCAGTATATCGTTTTACATAAAACTTGCAATTACGCTTTGAGCCTTTAAAATTTAACTCTTCCAAATGATACAATGATATATCTAAACTAAATTAGCTTTATGACTTTCAAAATAGACAGGGCAATTTTCTATCTTTACTGTTTTCTAATGTTTTCGGTTCCCCTCGCATTTTTTACAAAAACTTCAGAGTTATTTGAATTTAATAAAATGATTTTGACCTATTTAATAGCTGTATTAATTTTATTCTTTTGGGTGGTTAAAATGATCACCGCAAAAAAGATAATTTTTAAAAGAACTTTATTGGATATTCCAATTTTAGTATTTTTACTTTCACAAGTTTTCTCCACTTTCCTTTCACTGGACGCAAGAACATCTCTATTGGGATATTACTCTCGTTTTCATGGGGGACTGGCTTCAAGTGTAACCTATATACTCCTCTACTGGGGATTTGTAGCAAATATGGATCGACAAAAAACGCTTACTGCAATCAAATCCTTATTTTTAGGTGCAGCAGTTGTAAGTGTTTGGGCTATATTTGAACATTTCGGTAAATCTTTTAGCTGTCTTCTAATACCTCAGTATCGCAGTTTTGACGTTTCGTGTTGGGAACAAGACGTCCAAAACCGCGTTTATGCGACACTTGGTCAACCTAATTGGCTAGCTGCATGGATTGTCACGCTTATTCCTTTAACATGGGCTTTTTCTCTTATATCAAAGATCAAAGATCAAAAATTAAATATACAGATAAAAAATCCCAAATTTTATTTTTGGGTTATACTTTCAATTATCTTTTTTTCAACCCTCCTTTTTACTAAATCCAGATCGGGTTTATTGGGATTTGCAGCGTCGAGCTTGATCTTCTGGGTATTATATCTGGTTAGATCCCTGAAAGACAAAAAAATATTTAATTTTTTGTATGTATTTCTGATCTTTAATATTTTATTTTTAATATTAATATCAATTTCCGGTACTCCATGGACTCCAAGTATTAACAAAATAGCTAAGCGCCAAATTGAGGCTCCAGTCGAACAAAATATTAAAGCTCCAGCATTGGAAGTCGGAGGAACCGCATCGGATAAAATACGAAAAATTGTTTGGCGTGGAGCTTTTGACGTTTGGAAAAATTATCCTGTTTTCGGGAGCGGGGTAGAAACGTTTGCCTTTTCTTATTACCTATATAGACCGGTCGGGCACAATATGGTTTCTGAGTGGGATTTTCTCTATAACAAGGCCCATAATGAATACCTTAATTTTGCAGCAACGACCGGAACTATTGGATTATCAGCGTATTTACTTTTAATAATATTCATATTTATTCAATTCAAAATTGCATATCAAAATGTAAAATTAAAAAGTGCTGATAAGCTTTCAAATTTAAATTTAAACTTTGAACTTTACACTTTTAACTTTGCATTAGCCTCTGGCTTTGTTAGCATTCTGGTTACCAACTTTTTTGGTTTTTCTGTTGTTCCGGTAGCACTTTTATTTTTCCTGTACCCCGCAATGGCAACTGCTTTAAAAGAATCTGACGGCGAAAATCAAGAATTAAGAATCGGGGACTTAGGCAAAATACAAAAAGTTAGTATTGTCTTTACCTTACTTCTTACTTTTTACTTCTTACTTCTTATCTCTAAGTACTGGTATGCGGATTATTCTTATTCCCAAGCCAAACTCCAAGATGAAATAGGCAATCTTGCAAAAGCAAGGGAGCAAATAAATACTGCCATAAAGTTATCACCCAATGAAGCCATTTATTACGAAGAACTTTCTGAAAATTCTAAAAATTCAGCAATTTCGCTTAATCAGGGTGGGGACAATAATCTATCTACTAAATTTGCCGAATCGGCGGCCGCAGAAATAAATAAGGCCATTTCACTCTCCCCCGCTAATGTAAATATAAAAAGAACGGCCGCAAATGTATTTATAGAATTATCAACAATAAACCAAAATTATCTTTTGGCGGCTACGGATATCTTGGAAAAGGCAGTTAAACAAGCACCGACTGATGCGAAACTTTATTATAATTTAGCTTTGGCATATTTGAGAATTGGCGAAACGGAAAGAGCGGTTCAAATACTTAATAAAACCATTGACATGAAGCCTGATTACAGTAAGGCGCATTATGCTTTGGGGCTTATATACATTGATATGGGTGAAAAACAAAAAGCGAAAGCGGAGTTTAAATATATATTGGATAAAATTGATCCAAACGACGTATTAGTCAAAAGAGAGCTGGACGAATTAGGTCCGTAAATTGCCACTGCCAGCTTGTATTTGATATAATTGCCCAATGATTAGACCAATTCTACAAGCGACAGATCCGCAATTACGTCAAAAGTCAAAATCCGTAGTTAAAGTAGATAAAAAAATCAGCTCAATTATCACGGACCTAAAAGACACTTTGGTGGTTCAAAAAGATCCCGAAGGAGTAGGTCTGGCTGCCCCCCAAATCGGTAAAAAACTACGGGTTTTTATCATGAAACTCGGGGGAACGACTATCACGGTGATAAATCCTAAGATTTTGCAGGTTATAAACAAAGGCAAGGGGGTCGCAAAAAAAATAGAGAGGAAACAAAAAAAATCTAAAATTCTGGAAGGTTGTCTCTCGCTCCCCCACTATTATGGCCCGCTAAAAAGGGCCAAGTTTATCAAAATAAAGTACCTTGACGGAAACGGTCAAGAACAAATATCTTCATTTTCGGATTTTGACGCACAAATCATCCAACACGAAATTGACCATCTCGAGGGAATATTATTTATAGATAAGCTTCTTGAACAAAAAAGGCCACTTTATGAATATGTCAACGGAGAGTGGGAGAGGGTGGAACTGATATGAAAATAGTTTTTTTTGGCACCCCGGAGTATGTCTTACCCGTATTAGAATCTATCCATAAAGTGTTCGGAGTCAATTTGAGTAAGTCCCCAATTACTGCTGTTGTAACCCAAAAACCAAAGCCGGTTGGAAGAAAACAAATGTTGATGTACTCTCCCGTCGATAATTGGGCGCACAAACACAAGGTTCCGATTTACTTTGATCCGAGAGATATAATATCGGAAAAAATTGAGGCAGATCTTGGTGTACTTGCCTCCTATGGAAATATAATACCAAAAGAAGTTATAAAGTATTTTCCTTATGGTATCTTAGTTATCCACCCTTCATTACTACCTCAATTTCGCTTTAGTTCCCCCGTACCTGCCGCTATTATAACTGATACTAATCCTACGGGAATTTCAATAATTAAGATGGACGAAAAATTAGATCACGGCCAAATTGTCACCCAATCTAAAGAAGAAATATTACCCGATGATACTTACGCTTCCCTCCGCGACCGGCTCTTTGCAAAATCATCTAAAGTTTTAGTTAGTATGTTACCGGCTTACATCAAAGGAAAAATCAATTTAAAACCTCAGGATGATTCAAAAGCGACATTCGCGCGGATGATCGGTAAAGAAGACGCTTATATTCCTCCTGAATATTTAAACGCCTGCCTGCAAGGAAAAACCTTGAAAAAGAAGTGGAAAATACCTTTTATCAAAAACTATTCCCTAGTACCTAGTGCCTATTCTTTTGAACGTTTTGTTCGTGCCATGCAACCATGGCCAGGTGCTTGGACAACTATAAGAATAAAGAATCAGGAATTAAGAATTAAGATTTTAAAAGCACACCTAGATACGAAAGACAAAACGCCATATCTCGTCCTAGATTCCGTCCAGCTCGAAGGCAAAAACCCGGTTACCTGGAAACAATTTGAGGAAGGTTATCCCACCGCAACATTGGAGTAATTTTTAATAGAACCATATTTTCTGATTCTTTTTAGACATTTTGTGCAGATTTTCATTTGACGTCGCTCGCCACCTATCCGAAGCGTAACTCTCTGTAAATTAGGTTTGAATAGCCTAGAAGTGACCGGGGCTCTATTTTTCCAACGCTTTCCCGCAACACCTCTACGGTGTTTTTGAGACCGGCCTACGCTTATTCCCTTTCCGCAAATTTGGCAAATATAAGACATTGTTTAAATTCAAATATCAAAAGTCAAAATAAGATTAAATGATCAGTTTTGAATTTTGCTCTTTGAGCTTTGAGATTTTACTATTATACTAATAAATACCTTATTTATCAAGGTAAATTATGGAACTAATAGGCTGGATTTTGGCTTTTATAATCGCGATAA
>Ga0155061_149_pt1 | contig 14476 bp, 9 predicted proteins | sample RifCSPhighO2_01_FD_106029 | JGI IMG/M metagenome (GOLD analysis project Ga0155061, IMG submission 106029) | Candidatus Woesebacteria bacterium RIFCSPHIGHO2_01_FULL_38_26b
AGAGTCATACTCAATGTATATATAAATAAATTCGAAATTTGAATATCTAAATTCTAAACAATATACAATTTTCCAAATTCTAATGTTTCAAACATTGAAATTTAAGATTTGTTTAGTATTTAGGATTTCGTGCTTAGAACTTTAATCTATGTGGAATCAGTTTTTTCTGCAAAATCTTCACTTCGCGGTCAATATTTTTGCCGCTATGGTTTTTTTGTGGATTTTTTGGTTATACCTTGACGTTTGGTTGGCACGAAAAAAAGGCAGAGAAATGGTAAAGAGTTTCGGCTTTCTATTTCTCGGAATCTCTTTTGTTGTTCAGGCAGTACATCTGGAGTCGACAATAATTCTTACTCCCTTAATAAATGAATTAACGTTCGATAGGTTACTCATTTTAACCCGAACATTGGGCTACTCGCTCATCATAATAAGTATATTTATTGAGCCGAATCTGGCCCATCCTCACAAAGATAAACTAAGAACTACTGATGAAAAAGAGAAAGGCAATGAGAATTTGAATCAAATTTTCGGCGGACCGATTTTAATTAGTGCCTTTGGCGCTCAAATTCCTGGATTTGTCATCGGTCACTTACTTTTTCCTCTATTCGCCGTGAGCGTTGCCCTATTGTACTTATATAAAGCGACATACGGCCTTGAGTTTCATTTAAGACGCATCGCTTATGGGTTTTTCTTTGTTGCGACATTTGAACTTCTGAATTTGCGTGAGCTTTTTGCCGCAAGTACAAATGTCGCATTATTCAAAACTGTAGCGACCTATGGGAATTTATGGATTTTGGAACACGTCTTTCTATTCGTTGCCGTTTTAATATTGGGCAGATGGGTTTTTGGGTATTTGCTCAAGCGCCTGGAAACCCAGCTTTATATGTTTTTTTCCCTGTCGGTCCTAATCATATTCTTAATCACGACAGTTACTTTTACCGGGCTTTTATTAAAAAATATGCAGGGGGAAGCCCTAAAACAGCTGGAAACAAATGTCAAAGTATTAGAGTATGCGTTGACAAGCAAAACTTCACAACTAACTTCCGATGCGGAGGTTTTTGCAAAAGACTCAGAAGTAATAGGCGCAGTTTCTGCCGATCAAAAACCGACTTTAGCGAACTTTACTTCAGACTTTTTAGTGACAAAATCCTTAAGTACACTAATAGTTACGAATTCAGATGCAGCCGTAATTGCACGGGGGGAGGAACCAGAAAGAATCGGGGAATCAGTTTCAGGGAATGCTATGATTGCGAGATCTTTGATCGGGGAATCAGTTTCCTCAGCTACAACACAAGAAGGACTTTTGGCGCCACAAATTGTTATTTCTTCTTCAGTCCCAGTTAAAAATGCCGACGAGCAAATCATCGGAAGTGTAAAGGCAGGAATTTTAATTGACAATGCATTCGTTGATGGAATTGAAAAAGCAACAGGACTTGCGGTTTCGATTTATGGTGGCGAAAAAGTTTCGGCAACTACACTTTTGGCAGCAGACAAAGTTACGCGAAGAGTTGGGATTTCTGAATCAGATAAAAGAATATTGGAATTGGTTTTAGCTAAAGGTGAAAGCTTTACAGGTACAACACAAATTCTAAATACGCCTTACTTTGCCTCGTATCTTCCTCTTACGGATGTTGATGCAACTCCGGTTGGAATGCTTTTTGTGGGGAGACCGCAAATTAGTGTTTTACAAACTGCCGCAGCCTCGATTCAGCTAACTTTTGTCGTTACAGGAATTTTATGGCTCCTGGCCATTATCCCGTCGTATTTAATTGCGAGTTATATAAGTAAACAACTGAGATAATCATGAACAAAGATCAATTAAAAATATTGACTTCAATCCTTTTTTATCTTGTTATTACTTTTTCTTTGCATCCAATTGTTGGCAATATGGTTGGTATGTTTATATTAATCCCCATAATTACTGGTGCATGGGTGTTTGGTAGAAAAGGTGGGTTAATAATGGGTATCGCCCTTTTTATTAGTAACTTTCTTTTATTAAAAATTTTAAGTGATTTATCTACACAAGATTTTATTCAGATGATGATGGGGGGAACGGCTGCAGTTGTCGTTGGTTATTCTATTGGTTATACCAGAGACAAACTTTCAGAATTAGAAAATTTAAGCAATAAACTAACCGGACTTAAGCTTGGAGTTGAAAGGAGTAATGATATCATCTTCATTACAGACACAAAAGGAATAATTACCTATACCAACCCCGCTTTCACAAAAGCGTACGGGTATACGGAGGAAGATTGGAAAGGTAAAACTCCAAGAATTCTTAAATCAGGAGTTCAGAATAATGACTTTTATAAAAATTTGTGGGCAAAGCTAACGTCTAAAAAGGTTATGGACTATGTGGTTGTGAATAAAACAAAAGTAGGAAAACTCTTGACTATAGAATCGTCAGCCAGCCCGATCGTTGGTGATAGTGGTGAACTTTTAGGTTTCTTAGCAATTCAGAGGAATGTGACAGATAAGAAAAGAACAGACGAAATTTTAATGCACCGGGCTAACGAACTCGAGAAAATGAATGAGCTTATGGTCGACAGAGAGCTAAAGATGATAGAGTTAAAAGAGAAGCTTAAGAATAAGACCCATTAGACTTATACGACAAATATGAGCTTAAACAAAAAAGCATTTATTTTGATCTCATTAATTATCGGTGTTGCGATACTTGGAATTATTGCTGCATCCCGAGTAATACTAGTTAGCGGATATGAGAATCTTGAAAAACAGATTGCCGAAAGAAATGGCCAAAGAGCGGTAACAGGATTAAATGAGATTGTTCGTAGTATTGATACCTTAAATTCCGATTGGGCACATTGGGATGACGCTTATGAATTTGTTCAGAATGTCAAAGATGATCGTTCTTTGGACAGCAAGAAATTTATTGAAGTCAATCTGGGGGATGGAACTTTTTCAAATGCAAAACTAAACGCGATCGTTTTTACCGACATTGAAGGCAATGTCGTTTATGAGAAGGGATATGATTTGCTTAGCAGTAATGAAATACCCCTCCCGGAAGTATTAAGATCGCACATTAGAAGAGAAGATCTTCTAATTACCCATACGGGATCGGACACGATGTCAGGCATAATATCTACCGCTGAGGGCCCGATGATAGTCAGTTCAATTCCGATACTCCGAAGTGACGGATCGGGTCCAGTAAAAGGAACGTTAATAATTGCCAAGTATATTGACCAAGACGTAATCGAGAGACTGAAAGATATCTCTCAGTTTGAGTTCAGCCTTGTAAAGCTGGAAGAAAGCCCGTTCAAGTCAAAAGCCGATATCGATCTCCGAGAAGTATTAGTTGAGCCACTCGGGAGAGATTTAATGAACGTATATTCAATTATTCCCGATATTTACGGAAATCCTGCAGCTGTAGGAAAAATCGAGATGCCCAGAGAAGTATCGAATCAAGCGCAAGCAATAATTTATTACTTTATAATTTCCATTGTCTTAATCGGATCTATTATGATCGGCGGAGGAATTTTCTACCAGGACAGAGTTATCTTGGCTCCAATTCATAAGTTAATAAACGGTTTGAATGCGATCAGATTGGACGAGGACTTGTCTCATAGACTCACAGTAGAAGGCAAGGATGAAATATCTCAGCTGGCCCAAAACATCAACACGATGCTTTCAGCGATTGAGGAATTTCAGGCAAAAACGTTAGAGAATGAGAAGAAGCTGGCGGAACGAGTAAATGTCATTCAAAAACAAAATATTGATTTGGAGAAGACAAAAGCAGCAATGATGAACGTCTTAGAGGATGAAAAGGAACTCGAGGAAAGCTTGAGGGAAAGTCAGAAAAACTTACAGAATGCACAAAGAATTGCAAATATGGGCAGTTGGGACTGGGATATAGTAAACAGTAAATTAACTTGGAGCGACGAGATATATAGAATTTTTGGGGTTAAACCTCAGGAATTTAAGGCTACTTACGATGCTTTCTTATCTCACGTTCATCCTGACGATAGAGATAAGGTCGATAGTGCGGTCCAAGAATCTCTTAAAAATAAAACTTCATATAGTGTTGAGCATAGGATTATTCAGCCAGACGGAGAGGAAAGGATTGTAGATGAAAAAGGAGAAGCGGAATATGACGAGAAAGGCAGTGCAATAAGAATGACTGGAATAGTACTGGATATAACAGAAAGGAGAGAGTTAGAGGACGTTATTAAGAAAGAACACGATAGGTTAGACCTTATTATCTCTTCTATGGGAGAAGGACTTTTGGTCATTGATAAAGACCATAGATTAACTGCTATTAATCCCGTCGCCCAAAAACTTCTCGAAGTCAAAGCGGATGAAGTGATCGGTAAAAAATGGTCTGAGCTTGCGATAACTATGAAGGATCATTCTGAAACGCCGATTGAGGAAAGGTCGTTTGCAAAAGCACTTTCTGAGGGTAAAACGATTATAACCTCTCTTGAGGACGATCATTCTTATAAAACAAGGACTGGTAAGGTATTTCCGATTGTTTCAATTACTGCTCCTTTGAAAGTTGACGGCGGCGAAATCGTCGGAGCAGTAAAAGTCTTTAGGGATGCAACCCGCGAAAGAGAGTCTCGCCATATTATTGAAAAAGAAGTCGCAGACAGAACTCGTTTGCTTTGGGAGGAGCGGGCTAGAATGGTGTCTTCGATAAATTCGATTCAAATTGGTTTTATTATTGCCGACAAAAAAGATCAAATAATTGTAAAAAACCCGGCTGTAGCTGAAATTCTTAAGATAAGCGAGGAAGACGTTTCGATTGAGCGACTCTCGGTTGAACTCCTTGCAAACTTTAATCTTAAAGACGAACTAAAAAAGTGCATTGGTGAAGCCCACGACTACGAAAAAGACAATATATATTATAAAGATAAATTTTTAAGGATTTATATAACTCCGGTAAAAGTAGAAGAAAGTCAGGAAGTCATCGGGAACGTACTTTTAATTGAGGATGTATCCGAAGAGAAACAGTTAGCAAGAGCGAAAGATGAATTCTTTGCCGTTGCATCTCACGAGCTTCGTACTCCACTCACTGCAATTCGTGGCAACACCTCGATGATAATGGATTATTTTGCCGAAAAAATAGAGGACCAGGACCTTAAAGAAATGATAGCCGATATGCATGAGTCGTCGGTCAGACTTATTAATATCGTTAATGACTTTTTGGATGCATCCCGACTTGAGCAAGGTAAAGTAGAGATGAAAAATGAAGAGTTTGATATTGTTGAGGTTGTCCGCGGCGTTGTAAACGAGTTAGATGATTTTGCCAAAAACGGAGGTGGAATTAATGTGAATATTGACTACTCGGGAGGCCCAATAAATGTGTTTGCAGATAAGGCAAGAATTCAGCAGATTGGACATAATTTGGTAGGAAACGCGATTAAGTTCACCAAGCAGGGTGGAGTCACGGTTAGATTCGATATTGCCGATGACAGGGTTAAAGTCTTAGTTACTGATACGGGACTGGGTATTTCTCCGGCTAATCAAAGGCTTTTATTCAAAAAATTCCAACAGGCGGGAGAAAAGGTACTGGCCAGAGATGTTACTAAGGGCACTGGAATGGGGCTTTATATAAGCAAACTATTGGCCGAGGCAATGGGCGGTAAGATCTATCTTGAGAAATCTCAATTAGGACAGGGAAGCACATTTATTTTTGAACTGCCTTTGGCAATTCAAAAATAGGTCTTATAAGTCTTATACGACAAATAAGACATATATTAAAATTATGGCAAAAATACTAATAGTTGAAGATGACCCCCTGATGGCTCGTTTATATGAGAAAGTCTTTAAATTTGAAGGATATGAAGTGGACGTGGCTTTAAACGGACGGGAAGGACTTGATAAAGTTCACGCAGGCAAACCTACAATAATCGTCTTAGACATCATGATGCCTGAAATGAATGGATTAGAAGTATTGGACAAATTGAAAGCCGATCCTGATACAAAAACCATTCCCGTTGTTGTTTTGACAAATCTTGCGGGAGGACAAGACGTTGAAGCGGCACTCACAAAGGGGGCCGTTAAATATATTGTTAAAAGTGAATATGAGCCGAAGGCGATTGCGAACATGATCAAGGAGATTTTGGCCGGTTATACCAGAAATGAAGTTCCTCAGGTGGCTAGCGCTTGACAATAGTAATAAGTCGTATAAGACTTATATGACGAATATATGGCAAAAATTCTACTTATAGAGGATGATCCGTTGATGCTTAGACTTTACGAAAAGATACTCGAGAGAAACGACTTTCAAATCGTTGCTGCTTCACGAGGCCAGGAAGGTTTAACTAAGGCAAAAGAGGAAAAACCGGATCTTATACTTCTTGACATCATGATGCCCGAGATGGATGGATTTGAGGTGTTGGGAAAGCTCAAGAGCGACGATACCACTAAAAACCTGCCGGTTATTGCTTTGACTAATTTAGCAGGCGAAGAAGACGCTAAGAAAGCTCTGGAGATGGGAGCTATCCGATATATTATAAAAAGTGAACACGATCCAGCGGGTGTTGTGAAAATTGCAAAAGAAGTATTAGCATCACAGATTCCAAATAAGACTAATTAGACTAATATGGCCTATTAGACCTATATGAGTTCAAATTCAATTCCTTCTATCGCAAAAGACGCTCCTTTAAAAATCGATGAAGTTAGTCAGTTAAATGAAGAGATTGTTTCAGAAAAGAAAGGAAAGTTAATTTTTATCTCAGGAGTAATTATTGCTTTATTTATATTAGTTGCTACTTGGGCAATATTTGTCTTTTGGCTGAATAACTCCAACCTGTGATTTACCCAGACTTCATACCCTTGAAAACGCGTTAGTTATATGATATCAACAGTATACTTAAAGCGAGGTTAAATATGGATGAAGTTGAAACTAATTCTTTAAAGCGAGATAATCTTATCAGGAAAATACTATCCTTAATAACTGTACCATTACGAAATACTAAGATGCTCTTTGTTATACTAATTTCAATCGCTATTGCCGCTACAGCGCTTTTGGCCAGGACCAAACCGGAACTTCTCGGGATTCCTCAAAGCCAAGCACTCATCGATTCTCAGGATGAGATTAACAAATTAATAGAAGAAGTTGGGAAGATTATAGTTTTACCTGAGGGGGAAAATCCTACAATCGCGACTGTAACCGAGCTGGATAAGGTAAAAGATCAGAAATTTTTCGAAAAGGCCCAGAATGGTGATAAGGTTTTGGTATACTCGAATGCTAAGAAAGCCTTTATATATAGACCGTCTGAAAAAAAGATAATAGAGGTGGGTCTAGTAAACATACCAACACCAACTCAAACACAAGTTTCCGGCGAAAATGATGAATCCGAAAATATTACTCCGACATCTGTAAGCCCTACTCCGACTCAATATATTACACCAAGTCCTACTCCCACAATAACAAAAATACAAACAATAACTCCCACCCCTACTCAGCTTCCTTAAATCTAATTTTACAATATTTTACAATAAATTATTAAATAATTTGAAGCTATATTTACAATTATTTTTAACTTATTCTTATTTTCTTCAACTTGAATAATAACATTAGATCTTGTGGTAAGTCGTAGTTTAGTATTAACAATTACTTACCGTAGTTATTTAACCAAACAACATAGTCGATTAAATCTACCTTTAGATCTAGATTAAAGTCGCCATCGTTTGCGCCGTTATTAGTATTTTGACTATAGTGGTTAAGCCAGATGACGTAGTCGATTAAATCAACCCTTCCGTCATTATTCGCGTCACCCGCTTTTCTTGTTGACGGCGTTAAGCTTGGATTTACCGTTGGCGTATTGGTTGGCATAAAAGTAGGTGTTGGAGTACCACACGATCCGGAGCCCGAATTAATAGTTCCATTAAATACTGCCTTGAGTACATTTTGGGCGTTGATATCGGAAACCGTAGTTGATATTTGTCCGGAAGTAGAGGTTACAAATAAAGTCAGCGGTGAGCAGCCGTTGGCAATGCTTTTCAAGGTTATTATTGCTGCAGTTTTAGGGGCAGTAGACGAATATATTGAACCCAGAGGAAAGCCTAGCGCATAATGGATCTGACCGTTTGCTATACTTTTGATGATTTCTACAGGTTGTCCGATAGTTGCAGCAGGATCTGTAAAGAAAGGACCAGGTTTGATGTCAGTAACCTGGAGGATTGAGCTATTGTAATTTATCACTAGCTCGACAGCGTGTATTCCGTCACCCACCGGATCCACAAAAACGTTGGAAGCGCTGGTTTGATTTAGACCGACAGATTGCGAGGTTGGCTGGATTGAAAGAGTAGTATTACCTACAATTGCTGGAGCCTCTATATTTTGCCTTCTTACTGCAAGCGAAATTGTAATCGGTAATGCCACAGCAATTACAAAAAGCAGTATAAGTTTTAATTTATTTAATGATATTAATTTAGGCGGCATTAATTAATAATATAACAAACTACCCGGTTTTACCGAAATTATTACTAAGCAAAGTGTAATCCAGTATATTTACTATACCATCTTTATTTAGGTCAGCGGAAGAATTATTTGTTCCGAACGCATTTGAAAGTAAGGTATAGTCCAAGGCGTTTACAACTTTATCTCCGTTAATATCACCAACCAAAGGCGTGGGTGTAATACTCACGGGTGTGCCGTCGCCAGTAGCCGAAAGTGCTGCAAGAACATTTTGTATATAGAATAAGTCGCCCCTGTCAAAAGCAGGTATATCCAGAAACTTAATTAACTCACTAAACGGTTGTTTGAGAATCCAGGCTCGGGCTTGGAATAGTGCCGGATAATCATAAAGAGGTTGGGCATAGGCTTCGGGACCTGAATGGCTGAATTTGCTGACAAACCAGTTAGGTGTAAGAACCTGATATTGATCAACCGTAGCTTGCACTTTAGATAGTATATTGGTACGCATTAAATCCGACAACTCCGGAGTGAGATACATAAAATTGCGGGCAGCATTCATAGTGCTGTTGAATTCAAATTCGTCTGCAGTCCAGTTTGGATCTTTACTGAAAGAGCTGAAGCGTAAATTCAGTAAGCGGTTATATTCGCTGTATTTACTGCTTTGAGAGATATTTGATAAATTATTGGCGAGTTTATCTAATTCTACGTAACCGCGGTATCCGGCGATATACTGGTTTAAAATATAAGGATATTTAGTCAGATTAGCATCGGTCATGTCATTACCGACTCCCGGGGTGCAAAGCTTAACCTTCAAAGTATTGAAGAGGGTTGAGGCAGTTCCTGGGAAAGTTTGAGCATATTTCCAGCCGGCATAGATAGACTCCGGAGGAAATCCACCGTCAAAAGGACGGCCGGTACTGCATCCGATTTTTAGATTTAGATTTGTCCAAATCCATTCCCGGGGTTTATTTGCCACTGAAAAATTAGGATCATAATCATCTGCTAATTGAGATGCGAACTCGGGTAGGTCGTCATAAGATTCCCTTCTGGCGCCGTTGCGCCAACCTATACTGGCATAAGTTGTAAATGAATAAGGTGCACCCGGTCCGTAATTAGTTTGGATATAGTTTTTAATTGGTGTAATTAAAGTTTGTAATGAGGTGTTTTCCGGATGAGCGGTAATATATTCAAGAACGCTTATTAATGTAACAACTGTGTCCGCAGGATTTTTGAAATATTGAGTGAGGTTGTCTCCGGGGATGGGGGCATTATAAGCTCCGTCCATCCATTGACTAATGAGTCCTGAAGAATGAAAACCGGGGCGCAAATGGCCGGCCGAGAGCATTTTTTGGATTTCATCATACAGACGCTCTTGGAGTTGGGCTTTTGTTACGGGAATTGAAGCTGGGGATTGACCTGCCGGAATTTGGGCTGTTGCTAAAGGGGCATTGGCAGTACCGTTGGCATTAAGCGCAAAAAGTACGTTACCGTTAATGACATAGAGCTTGCCATTATAGGGAATCGGAGAGTAATTTAAAAATCCGTCCATGTAAGCGTATGCGCCACTTGTGCTGCCGAATTTTCCGCCAGTGAGTGTCAGACTGGTATATTTGGTGGTTGCACCCGGGACCCACGAAATACCGGTCCATTTCCAGTCGCCACTTAGGGGGCGGGTGATATCGATTGTACCAAAACCCTCATGATTAAATGAGCCTTCGCCGTAATAGATAAGATTACCGCCGCCGGTGAAGGCTGCCGGTTCATCACAAGCAGCACTTTCAGTCGAAACGTGACTGATATAAGGCGTACCAAATTTCCAGCCGACAATCCAGCCCCCGCACCCGCCGTTTCCGCCTGCGGTAAAGCCAACACGTTGGTATAGAACTCCGTCGCCTCCGACAATCGGGGGTTGTTTATATCCTTCTCCGTCACCATCCATACCGGCGGGATTAAAGGGTGCATAAGGAGTTTGTTCCACCCCGGAATTGCGATCCAAGATAAAAGTCACGCGCCACCAGGGTTTTTGATTGCCCCATTTGGCGGAATTGTTATTATAGTAATTGTAGATTGAGTCGCATTTGAGACTGGGAGTGCCGCTTGCCCACAAATACGGTTGGTTGCCTGAATCGGTACAGCTCGGTTTTCCGTCAAACATCTCCATATTGGCGCTGTGTATTTGGCAACCGTAAGGGTTATAACTTGTCCAGCCTGCACATAGCCAACGACCCGCCTTTAGCGACCCGGCCAAAATAACAAAATCTTTGTTGTATGTCGGAGATGACGGATATTTATCCGTATATATTACGGGCCAGTATGAGTCGAATCCTACTCCGGGAAACTTCTCGGATTTCCAGACCAAAGATCCACTACCGGCATTAAGCGCATATGCATACGAATCGTTGGAAGCAAAATAAATGACACCATTTTTATAAGCCGCACTAAAGTGGATGGGGCCAGCGGTTTTATATTTCCATTTGAGTGTACCGGTATTTCCATCGAGTGCATACATATAGCCGTCACGGTTTCCGGCAAACACCACCGGCTGGTTATTGGTAAAAGAATCGTTTACTACCAATGGATTAGTATCAAATCCCGCATCAGCATTAACAAAGTTCCAGCCGGATTTTAACTGTCCGTTTGTGGCATTAACGGCATGAATTTTATGGTCAAATCCACCCACATATAAAATGCCATTGTTGTAAGTCGGCGAATTGCCTAAAGGCAGTTCAGTACCGTATACCCAAAGTTGGTTACCGTTACCCGCGTCGAATGCATACAGACCTTTGGAGCTGGCTACAAAGATTTTGCCGCCGGACGTTATAACCTGGACTTTATTGTCAATGTAAGGGTCGATTGGGCGGTACCAGACGGGTTTGAGATCTCCCGGGATTTCATTAGTGCTTCCTCCGACCCAATTGGTTCTTTGGGGATTGGCTCCGGCCATATACCAGTCAGTTGAAGTTTGAGCACGGGCACCAGAGTGGAAGAGTAGAAGAGCGCAAGTGTAGAAGATGAAGGATAAGATAATAATTTTTTTCATTTTAGACAGACTTTCCGAAATTATTAGAGAGAATCGTGTAATCCAATATGTTAACTATACCATCCTTATTTAGGTCTGCGGAAGAATTATTTGTTCCGAAAGCATTAGAAAGTAAGGTATAGTCTAAAATATTTACAATTCCATCGCCGTTGATATCACCCGCTAGGTTCGTTCCGGTAGGCATTGGTGTGGTGGGAGGATGGGTCGGCCAAGGGGAAGTATAATTCATATCGGTAAGTATTTGGCCGGACGAAAGAGCGTAATCGTATATTCTTGCTTGGTCGATCATTCCGTTCCAGACGCTCCACCAGCCCCAGGCGCCGACATTGACGAATGGATCGTCGGTAATGGGTGCTACATTTGTAGCGGTACTTACAATAGATCCATTTTTATAAAGTATCATAGTTCCATTGGTAAGGCTTGAATCGTAAGTAACGGCTGTATAAACCCAAGTGTTTGTAGGAAAGGTAGATGGGTCAACGACTGAGCAATAAGCGCCGTTATGACCCGAGGCAAGTTTTTTGGTTACACCGCTGCAATTACCCCCGAATTCCGAGACAACTCCGAACTCATGATTTACGTTTCCGAGCCCGCTTGCAATAATGCTCGAATCACTTCCGCCATTCCAGTAAACCCAAGCGGATTTTGTGTACTTTTTAGAAGGCATAATTTGATTATTTACAAGTACATAGCTTCCGTTTGAGCCGTTTAGATTTAAGGCTTTTCCGTATTTACCCGTACCCCAACCGGTTCCGGATCCCTTTAAAGTGGCGGTGTTTCCGCTGCCTGAAGTGTCATTAGCGGTTGTACCGCTTCCTTCGTCAAACTTCCACTCCGCAATCGGAGGACAAAATCTAGTGTCACTGGGAGTACATAAAGGGATAGGCGTTAGCGACGGAGTTGGGGAGTTGGTGGGGATTGCCGTAGGAGTTGATGTTGGAGTTGGACTTCCGGATTGTTCAACCAAAACAGTGAAACTATTTGCGGGGAGAGTTAGTGCGGGTGAGTTAGAAGCCTCAACAGTACCAATTGCCGGAACAATGACCTGGTTGGGATATTTTGCCAAAGAGGTGCTATCTACAACGTATTTGTCAAAGGAGTGTGTTATTGTTCCGGGAAGATTGACTGAAACACTAGTGTTTGAAGAATTTCTGTTGACTGCAAAAATACTCCAGAGGCCGTTGGGACGCTTAAGTGCTGCAACGCGTAGTGTACCTAGTGGCTGATCGGGAGGAGTCGAATTGGTATTATTCGGATATTTTACCGCTGCTCTTATACTCCCTCGTGGCGCAAATTTTGTCAAAAGCCCCCAAGTCTGACTCCATGGGCGAAGAGCCCACCCTGTGTCCTTATACTCCCACATTCCCCAGGGAATCATCTGATTATTATCCCATTCACTTCTCCCTTGATCATAATAAATATCGTACATATTCCAACCAATTACTGCTTGAACTCTGGTATTTAGTGCAGTGGTTCCGTAGTCAGCCATGCTCATTGCGTGATAAAAATTATTTGAAACACCGTTTGTAGTTCCCGCCTCGGCCAGGATCTGGATTTTATCGATATCAGAATTGGGAGCGGGCGAGTAATTTTTTACATAATCGCGGTATTGTTCGATCCGCCACCAAAGACTCCCGTTAGCAATTAGTGATGGATCGTGGTAAATATGGAAACTGTAGCCGTCGTAAACTGAGTGTAAAGCACTTTCAATGGTCGGTACAAAATAACTGCCGCAACAAGCCTCGTCTGGACCGATAAATTTAACTTTGTCCTGCAATCCGTTTGCCGTAAGGGCACTATCAATGTTGGTAATCATGGTTACATAGTTAGGGAAATTGGCCGGTATATTGGTAAAGTAGGATTCGTAATCAGGCTCGTTGACTATATTAAAGTATTTTATGCAGGAATAACCCCTGTTGACCACTAACTCCTTGAGAAATGCCGCAATGCCCTGGGCGAAGCGGGGATCGGTCGGATTTCCCTGATAATTTTGCCAAAATGACCAACCCCAATCGGTCAAAAGTACGTCCACATTGTTTTTACAGGCAAAGTCCAAGTGCTTAAATAGTGATTGCATTCTTCCTCCGTTCCAATTCCAAACCTGGTTGTCCGGGTCAAAGGTTGCGAAGTATAGCTGTGTCCACATTCTGACTATTGGGATATTCATTTCTTTCATTCTTGAAGTTATAAGATCCCAGTCGGCCTGATTTAATCCTTGTTTTTGATTATAAACATTCCAAAAAAACGGATCCCATTCGGCGCCGAAACCCAGGAAAGGTCCGTAAAAGGCGTTTGAATCGGGGGCGCTAATTGTGAATGTAGATTGTGCCCAAATATTACTCGGGGATAATAAGAAAAGTAGTAGAAAGCTAATTATCGCTATTAATATTTTTTTCATACGCAATTTTAGTATATTCTCATTCTGACCATATTTAAATCTTGGGCTAGGCGGTTTATCCGATATTAGTCAGTTCTTCGACCAAGCTCAGGACTTAATAATTACTTTCCGTAATTGTTAATCCAGATTGCATAATCAACCCCATCGACTTTTCCGGAACTATTAAAATCACCATCCATGTGAGCGTTTCCGGTATTTTGGTTGTAGTGCGTTAGCCAGATTGTATAGTCAGCTACGTCAACTTTTCCGTCACCGTTAGCATCCCCGGGTTTTGGTACGGGTGTAGAAGTGAGGGTAGGAGAGACAGAATTTGAAATTGCATCGTTGCGCCAGACATGCAGATTTTGGTAGCTATCCCAGGCTATGCCGATAATGTCCAGATCTTTATCGCTGTCCAAATCAAAGACTCGGGCTCCGAGGTGATTTTCAATACCGGTACTAATTGTATGGACAGTGAATGTGGCCGTGCCTGAGTTTTCTAATATAAATAATCTTTGGTTGCCTCGGTGTTCGGCGGTTACTATATCGGGATCGCCGTCACTATCCATATCAGCCACATCCATACTGTTCATAGTGTCGACAGCAGGATTGGTACTGCCGGATAAAAGGGTAGTGCGGGTCCAGGAAGAAGTGGGATTGGTGGGGGAACGAAACC
>Ga0155061_123_pt2 | contig 13949 bp, 25 predicted proteins | sample RifCSPhighO2_01_FD_106029 | JGI IMG/M metagenome (GOLD analysis project Ga0155061, IMG submission 106029) | Candidatus Woesebacteria bacterium RIFCSPHIGHO2_01_FULL_38_26b
TCTAGTTAGATAAAGATACTAAACAATAATCTTTTATCATTTAGAAGCAAGTAGTGTAGAAAAGAAAGGTGGTGAAAATAAATGGCTAAAAGATTATTTGTTGGAGGACTTCCTTATGGTGTTGACGACTCGCAGTTAAGGGATCTATTTTCTCAAGTCGGTCCTGTTGCATCAGCTAGCGTAATTTCTGATAAATATAGTGGACGAAGTAAGGGATTTGGGTTCGTTGAAATGGAAAGCGACGAGGATGCGGATAAAGCAATTCAAACTCTCAATGGTACAGAAATTGAAGGTAGAAAAATTGCAGTCAATGAAGCACGCCCACGACCTGAACCGTCAGACAGAAATTATCAACCTCGACAGGATTACGGAGGCGATCGTCGAAGATCATACGGAGACTCAAGACAAGGACAAAGACGGGGGAGATATTAAAAATGATTCAACAACCTCAGAAGAATCCGTGTATTCGATGCGGCAAAGATAGAATTACGGTCGATGTTCACAAAGAAAAAATTGGCGGGTCGCTTGTAACCTCAACAAAAACAGCCTGTCCAGATTCCGAGTGTCAAGCTTTGGTTGATTTACTATTGGAAAAGGAAAGACTGCAAAGAGAACGTTTGGTCAATATGAATCAACAGCACATATTCAGGAGGGGAAGGAAAAAAACAAAAAATATTCATTAATTAGAGGATCGGGGATAATAATATCCTTTACAGCTTAAATCCTTCAAATGATTTTTCTTTAAATGCTTTTTCCAAAGAATCTCTTTGACTTACTAATCTTTTTTTCAGTTTTGGTGGGAGTTTTAACTTTTCCATTTGTCCTAAAGTGAAAAAGTTAATCATTTGCCCTTCTGTTCCTCCGTGTTTAAATCGCACTGCCTCACTTGAAGCAACAAACGAAGAATAAAGGTAAGTATAACCATTGCGTCTTTTTACCTTACCCAAATATTTCAGACTTTCGGGAATATATGAAACTTCTTCAATAAGTTCTCTTTTCAAAGCCCGCAAGGGAGTTTCTCGATTTTCAGCTTCTCCGCCGGGAAGTTGCCAGCAATTCGGATTGGGTATTGTCGGAATATTATCCCTGAGAAACAGAAGAATCCTATTCTTCCAACATATTATTGCAAATGCGGAATCCATTAATTATTTTTATACCAATCTACAAATTCATTAAAGACACCCAGCTTCCAAACCTTGTTATCATAATCCTGTACCTCTTTTTTTGAAAACTCTGCAAAAGTTTTACTGTACCGCTCGGGAACCAAGACTCTGTCAAAATCTCTTATCAGTCCCTTTTTATTGTGATTAAGTTTACGAACAATTTTGCCTTTTTGTACACCTATAAATATCTTCTGAACCTTATCGTCCCTGTAACAAAGCACATTTAAAAACTCCCAATACCTGTCCACCTTTCCTTCCATTAATTTCAATATTCCTTCCGCGCCGATATACTTGTCGGTAAACTTAATGTAGGACTTCGGAAAATTATTCAAGGCCCGAATATGGAATGACCCGTCGAGAACGAATAGGGGTCTTTTTAACTTTCCATAGGCGTAGTCAGCCTTTTCGCGAGCAATCTCCTCACCTTCTTCACTTCTTGATTCCGGCATATCAATCTCAAACTGTTTCAAGTCAATACCTCTCGTTCTAAAATATCCCCTTGCCAGTTTAAATTTCCACTTATTCGACGTGGCAAAATACAAAGTTTTCATTCCTTTAACAATTTATCAACTAATTCGAGCGTGTATAACTTATGCACGTTTTGGTTTTCCCAATCTATAGCTTTTTTGTATTCTTCTTCAGTATATGGTTTGAGTGAAAGAGTTTTAGCTAACTCGTTAGGATCTTTTACAGGATCATCAGATTCGATTTCCCAAGTATAATAACTATCGCTATATTTTGAAATTTTAACCTCAAAATCTTGATATTCATATTCCCAGGATTCCCAAAAGTAAATCATTCCTTTATTAAATCCTAATGTTTCTAATAGTTTTAATGCATCTAAAAATTCCCCTTCTTTTATTTTTACTTCAATTTCTTCTCGCTCTTTTAGGTGAAATTCTCCGACTTTCAAGCTAATTTTTTCAGAATTACCTGATTTTTTGAGTCTTAAGTCAAACTTAGATTGCTTCCAGCTTCTGGTTTCCGGATCAAAACCGGGGGAAAGGTCGACTGATAATCTTTTATAGGTATCTTTTAGTTTGGTAGTTTTCTCCAAAAAATATTCCAGTTTATAAAATTCCTCTTTGGTCAATTTTCCCCTGATTTCTATTTCAGTCATGCTTGATTATAACTCTAAATCAAATTTCCGTGCTAACATATGTTCATGAAAGTTATACTTGGATCTGCAAATCCTGACAAAATCAGAATCGCTTTAGACGCATTTAAAGAAATTCACTTAGAGGCAAATGTAATCGGGATAAAAACTAAATCTCAAATTATTGATCAACCGCTAGATAAAAAAACTACTAAAAAAGGGTCGATAAATCGAGCAAGTTACGCGAAACGAGAAATGCCAAACGCGGATTTTTTGTTAGGACTCGAAGGTGGACTCCATAATTATGAAGGCGAATATCACCTAGTAACTTTCGCTTGTTTGGTTAATAGAAGCGGAGAGAAGTTTATTGGTGAAGGAGAAGAAATTCATTTACCCCGAGAAGTGTCAGAAAGAGTCAAAAACGGAGAATGGTTTGGAAAAGTAATCCGTGAATATGCCAAAGAGCATGAGATAGAAGAGAATTTGATAACAAGATTATCTTCTTTTACTCAGGCTATCCAAAATGCATATGCAGAATATCTTAAAAAGTACGGAAATTTGGGATACAGAGATAAGGTTTCGGGAGTTATCACAAATAATAATGGCAAACTCTTGATAGTTCAATTGACAACCTATGGTGAAAATCAGTGGAATTTTCCGGGTGGAGGTATTGAAGATAATGAAATAGAAGAGCAAACAATTATGAGGGAATTAAAAGAAGAACTGGGAACTGAAAAATTCTATATTATTGGTAAAAGCGCACATATCGAGCAATATGAATGGCCACCTTTCGTAATCATTAAAAGATTGAAAGCTGAAAAAAGAACTTGGAGAGGACAACGAGTAAAATATTTCTTGATCGAATTTATTGGGAAATATAACGATATAAAACCAGATCCAGGTGAAATCAGGAAAATTAAGTGGGTTGAGAAAGAAGAATTAGGAGACTACTTTTTATTTCCAAAGCAGGTTGAATTAGCCAAGAAGACAATTAAGGAATTTCAAAAGAAATTTAACACAAGGTATTAAAGCTTAATCAGATAAATTGGATATCTCTTTGGTGTTGAAATAACTGAAATTCACCATCTGTTATAGGTATATATTAAAGTACTTCAACCCTTAAGCAGGTTCAAAACATTGATGTCAGAATTCACTATCTTTAGGACGATATTGTAGAGCCTCGGCAAGATGGTTTTGGGAAATTTCTTTAACACCATCCAAGTCGGCGATCGTTCTGGCAATTTTAATGACTTTAAAATAGGAGCGGGCAGTTAAATTCATAGAGGCTGTTGCTGATATCATCATTGTACGACATTCCGAGGAGAGGGGACAGTACTCTTTTACATTTCTCGTACTCATTTCACTGTTATTCTTTAACTTGGAGCCTTTGAAGCGTTTGGTTTGAATATCACGGGCTTTTTGTACTCTTTTCTGAATTACTTTAGATGAATCCGACTTTTCCTTTGATTCCCCAACCAATTTTTGTGTTTCGACTGACGGAACATCAACATGCATATCATTTAGTTTGTTGTAAACAGATAAATACATAAAATTATCATAACAAATATAAGCACCTTTCTCCTCTAACCTCTTCTTATATTAATAATTTAAAGCTATAATTCGTATGTAATATTAAGATTAATATGAATTGGATAATTGCTAGTTTGATAATGTTCTTTTCCTCTGTTGCACTATATCTCTTCGTAAGAAAAAGTAACCAACTCAAGACACCCCAACAATTGAATAATTTGGCAATGTTTTTAATCCCCGTAATTGTATATTAGTTCATTTCAATAAATACAAAAACACGCTTTGAGTTAAAGCCTTTTGAATACTTTCTAATCATTATTCAGGGAATATTTTTCAGTTACTTAGGTAATGTTTTCTCGCTTAAAGGTATTGAGTATGCCCCCAATCCTGGATATAGCTTGATTATTTCTAAAAGTTATGTAGTTTTTACTGCTATAGCATCAATATTTCTATTTGCATCTCCGTTAACAACTAAATCTGTTATCGCAATCGTTTTAATTGTTGGTTTCTCTGCTTTAATTATGGTCGATAGAAACAAAGAGAAATCTAATTCAAACAAATTATGGTTACCTTATACGATAGGAGCATTTTTTTGTTGGGGATTACTTGCCTTGAGCTCAAAATATCTTCTTAATTTAGGTGTTCCAATTTTAACAAGATTAATTTACTCAATGATTATTGTAACAGTTCTTATTTTCAGTGAGATGAGAGCAAAAAGGGTTTAAGATAAATGTTTCTAAAAACCAATTAATAACTCTTCTTATGATTGGAGTCTTTGCATCAAGCTTTAATTACTTTATGCAGGTTGGATTTAATCTTGCACCAAATGTGGGTTATGTTAATGCAGCTAATGCATCAAGCATCTCTCTTCTGACTTTACTTTCAGCATACTTTTTTAAAGATGATCTTAATAAAAGAAAATTGATTGGTATCTTTGGAGTTACTGCAGGTCTAATGCTTTTATTTTTATAACGTTATGAGTACAGACAAAACATTTTGCATATTTGGTGATAGTGTTACTCAGGCTGCGTACATAGAAAAGTCTTGGGTTGATATGCTACGGATCTATTTGGAGAAGAAATACAGTAATGATTTTATTAATGTTTTTAATCTAGGAGTTGGTGGTAATACTACTGATGATGTTGCGAAAAGGTTTAAGTTTGAATCTCTGATGCGTACTCCAACAGATATCATTTTTGCGGTGGGTGTAAATGACTCAGGATATTTCAGGACTCCAGATAAGCCAATAGTTTCAGAGGTGAACTTTGATAAAAATATTACAAGTTTAATTACCGAAGCCAAGGAATTTACAGGTAATATTACTTTTGTAGGTTTGGTGTTAGGTGATGATTCAATACTGAAACCTTTTCCCGACAGTTCGCAAGGGAAATCATACAAATACGAAAGAGTTGAAGAGTATAATCGAAGGGTACAAGAGATGGCTCAAACTAATTCCTGCCGTTTTATACAGTTATTCGAAAAGCTTAAACCGGAAGATTTTTTAGATGGACTTCATCCAAATGATCAAGGACATAAAAAAATATTTGAAGAAGTAAAAAATCATTTTTAAAATGAAAATATATGCTGATTTTTATATAAGATAATCTCTTAGGATGATAATTTGTTCCACTCCTAGAAGGTCATATTTGTCAATATAAATTGATAATACAAAAATGCTACAAACATTAAGTTATCTTGAAGTTTAAGCTTCTCTACAAATAGTCTGAATGAAATTTTCTTTTTTTTCTACTTTTATTTTTTATATTGAATAATTGATTGCTATTTTCCCCTCACCTACAACAATATTATCGATCAATGATCTTAAGAAAGCTTTTTGAGCTTGGATATTACCATTAGTAAATATGCTTTCGAGATTATTGATTGCTCTTTTAAAATCTTCCCTAGATAGTTCTCTTATACGTTTATTGTTTAATTCAATTTCAAGTTTTTTAATCTGTTCCTGCATTTGTTTTTCCTCCACATCCAATTTCTCTACATCAGTATTAAATCTCGTTCCGTCATTGATTGTTAGTTACGTGTTTGTAAAATTGACATAGTTTGATATAATGATGTTATGACAAATTACGAACAATTACGTGAGATCATTGATAAAAAAATTCATAACATAAAAGACGAACAAGCACAGCGTGCGGAAGATGAAAGAAAAAAAAGAATAGAGGAAACAAATAAAGTTCAAATTCAAAACGATAATGAAAGAAGGATTAAGTCTTTAGTTGTGGCAAACCATCCTCAAGTTAAGCAACGTGCACTTCAAACATTGAACGAAGTGAATAAAGAGGTTTTTAATGGGCAAGCTAAAGTTACCGGCTGGAGAAAAGTTGAAGGTGAAAAAGATCAAGAGTTTGGTAGAAGTTCCGAACAAGGAATTGAAGAAACTTGGCTTGTTGACAGTCATCATCAATCTACGTTTGACCAATGTGGTATCGCTATGCCGCTCAATAGAGATTTAGTATTAAGTTTTGAAACAGAAGAAAAACATTGGACGCATGGAAGAGTTGACAAATCTCGAAGGATAGGAATCGAGGATCAACGTTATCTTAACGTTAGTCGCGGCGGGTCATTAGACCTCGGTCAACCTACTGAAGATGTACTTGAAAAGTTAAAAGATATTATTTCTTCAGCTGTTGAACACTCTTATTAAATTATCATAGATAATATTACATATCTATAACAGATAAAACACATTTCGGACGGTATTGAAGGGCTTCCGTCCTTCGATAAACTCAGGACTTTGGCGTTAGAATTCTGAGTCCTTTGGCCTGTATTGTCCTTCGGCAAGCTCAGGATTTATCTAGATATCGTCCTGCTTAGGACGATATTGAAGCGCTTCAGCTAGATGGTTAATGGAAATTTCTTTAACACCATCCAAGTCGGCTATTGTACGGGCAATTTTTATGACTTTAAAGTAAGAGCGTGCAGTTAAATTCATTTCCAAATACCCTAATTCCCTTCTTGTTTGCAGAAAAAAGTCTGTAGTCCGGAGTCCTTGCAGTCACTCCCACAAGTTCCATATCATCTTGCAGGGCAACGGCATCTGCAATTCGTTTGCCTATAACCCCGTAGCCATTTATTCCGACTTTAACTTTTTCCATTTAGCAACAACCTTTCTTTTTCCCATTGTTTTTTTCAAAATCTGCCTTTCCGAGGTTGTAAAGATATTTACCAATAAGCGAAGCTTGGCCAAAGAGTACGTTGGTGAAAGATTTAGGCATCATATCTTTCTTCATATCAGCCTTATTCATATTACCTTTTTTCGAATGATTTGAACAACAATGTGACATAATTGTTCACCCCCTATATCTTGCTTTTTCTCTTTCTTCTTTAGGAACCCAATAATCAGGGTGTACATCAAACAACTCCTTATCTTTCTCTGTATCAAAATAATAAGTCTTACCCAATAATATAGACGTAAACTTCATCTGAGATTTAGGCTTAACCATACCGCAAACGACATCTTTAACTAGCTCTTCTTTCATTTCTTAGCCAAAAAAAAGTTATATGATCTTGCGAATATATAACCAATTCCCCATGCAAAAGCAGCAGAAGTAATTATTCCCAATATAAATGAGACAAAAGTTAAATTCCATGTTCCTAATTTAGTCAGCTCGACTCCATGCAACCAGGATTGAGCAATTGCAAACATCAAATCAGGAAATAAAGCCACTAATAACCGACACGCTGTATAAATAATTGCTGTTGTTGCCGCTAATGCATTTGCCGTTGTAATTGGATCATGTTTCATATATTCTCACCCCCCATCGCCCTCCTTAGCTCGCTCTTTAGGTCGTGTTCGAATAGAACTGAAAAGACATAAAGTAAGAGTGGGAGGGTCATAGGGTCCAATTAAATTTCCTTTCAGGAATCCCATCGATATTTTTAATTACAAGTTCAATGGATGAAAGTTGAGGTGAAACAGGACGGAATGTTAATACTCCTTCTCTGTGATGACCTCCCGGAGGAGCTCCATCCCAAGATAAAGGTTCATACTGATTTCTTTTGTTGTCGAAAAGTAGGGTAGACTTAGTTAGATCTTGGTCAAGTTCAACGCTATGGGTATTTAGAACTATTTTAAACTGCCACGAATCTGAAGTGTCGGAAATTTCAATTGGGGTTACTTCAACTTCCACCGCGCCTTCAGAATTTGTCTGAGGAGCCAAAGAAGTTTGTACCTCCTGTTGTTCACTTTCCAATTGGGAAGTATCTTTTTCCTTAAAGACCAACGAGCCGACTAACACTGCTCCCAAGAGAATTCCAACAGCAATAATTAGCTTTGTATTCATATGTGTTTTGTTGCTTTAATAACTTTATTTGACATGTAGGCAATTCCTGCAAAGTTAAAGGCCAGACCTACCCAAAAAAGTTGCACTTGGTATTGGGAAATTACAGTAATAATTCCAACTGCTCCTAAAATCGGCAAAATATTTACTAAGTAATGGGCACAGCACGAAATCATAGCAACCGTTGATGTTGCGCCCGTCGTTGCTACAACCCCAGGAGTTACATTTTTAACAATTGATTTCAGATAAACAAAAAGCGCGACTTGAATTCCAAATCCGACAGCCAAAGTAACTACGAAATACCAAAATTGACGGAATTGCTGCTGCGCAAAAGTCCAGCCGGATACAAGAGAAACAACAGTAAAATATACGATTAAAAGGATTGTTGTTGCTAGAACTCCATTTAATAAAGCTTTGTTCATAGTTTTTATACAGAAACCAAATCTTTCTCAGCTCTATTTAGTAAAACTGCGTTTGTTGCAACAATAATGGAAGAAACGCTCATCAGAAGTGCCGAGATTTCAGGACGTAACGAAATGTTGTAGGCTGGATATAGCACCCCAGCCGCGACTGGTATCGCCAATAGGTTATAAATTGAAGCCCAAAAAAGATTTTGTTTCATCTTCGTAACTGTTGCTTTTGAGAGTCGAATCGCTCTTAAAACATCTGCGGGGTCTGACTTCATTAAAACTACTTTGGCGGTTTCTATAGCCACATCGGTTCCTGCGCCTATTGCAATCCCAATGTCAGCTTGAGCAAGTGCGGGTGCATCGTTTACTCCATCTCCGACCATTGCCACAAACTTACCTTCATCCTGAAGCTTTTTAACATATTTCGCTTTATCCTCTGGCAAAACTTCGGCAAAGATGCGCTCAATTCCCAGTTGCTTACCAATAGCCTCCCCCGTTTTTTGGTTATCTCCAGTTATCATTGCGATCTCAAGCCCCAACTCTTTCATTCGACTAATGGCCTTTTTTGCGTTCTCCTTGATAGGATCTTGCGCAGCAGCAACACCGGCAACTTTGCCATCAACTGCCAAAACCATAATAGTTTTACCCTCTGATAGAAGTCGATCAATGTCTTTTTGTAGAGGTAAAGTTTCGACCTTCCAATCGTTCATGAGCTTTACAGTGCCGACCAGTACATGTTTACCATCGACCATTGCTTCAACACCGTGACCTGCTAGATTCTTAAATTTTTCCACCTGAGTAGGAATACTAAGATTTCTTTGTTTGGCTTCTTCTAAAACCGCCAGGCTCAAAGGATGAGAAGACTTCGCTTCGGCTGCAGCATCAAGCGCAATAATATCGTTCTCGGTAAACCCTTTGGAGGCAACCACATCAGTAATTTTGGGCTTGCCTTCAGTGAGGGTTCCGGTCTTATCCAAAACAACCGCTTGTATTTTCGATACTTGTTCAAGTGTCGGGGCATCCTTAATGAGAATATTGTGCTTGGCTCCCAATCCGGTTCCGACGGCAACTGCAGTCGGAGTAGCAAGCCCGAGGGCATCAGGACAAGCTATAACAACTGTGGAGATAGCAAACGTAAGAGCAAATAACAATGGTTGACCTAAGATGAAAAACCAGACAGCGAAGGTAAACAGTCCTCCGCCAACCGCAACAATAACTAAATATCTGGCAAAACGATCGGCGATTTTCTGTCCTGGAGCTTTGGAGTTCTGGGCAGTTTCTACCATCTTAACTATTTGGGCAAGAGCTGTATCGTTTCCTACCTTAGTTGCTTTAAACCTCACAGAGCCAGATTGATTAATTGAACCGCCGATTACCTTATCACCAACACTTTTGGCAACTGGTAATGATTCTCCGGTAACCAGGGATTCATCAATAGCGGTTTCACCTTCAACTATCTCGCCGTCAACCGGAACTTTATCGCCAGGTTTTAAGACGATAGCGTCACCCAATTTCACTTCCGCAGTGGGAATCAATTTTTCCTTGCCGCCTCTAATAACCCTAGCTTGGGGAGGAACCAAGTCAAAAAGTGCTTGAAGGGCGTCTGTAGTACCACGTCTACTTTTCATCTCCATCCAATGACCAAAAAGAACAAAGGTTGTAAGCATTGCCGCTGCTTCGTAGAACGACTCTTCACTGCCCAGGAGCGTTAAGACGACGCTGAATACATAGGCCGCAGTGATACCAACAGCAATTAGAACTGCCATATTGAGGGTCTTTGCTTGTAACGCTTTATATGTGGAGTACAGAAATATCCAGCCTGAGTAGAAATAAACCGGAGTGGTCAAAAGAAACATGATCCAACTTGCTGGAATAGGTGTCGGAGGCCTCAACCCCAGAATATTTGTTCCTAATGGCGAGTAAGCAATAATTGGTAAAGTCAGGAAAAGGGCAACAAAAAATTTATTGCGAATATCTTCCTCCATGAGCTTAGCCATTTCTCGCCCCGCTAAACCGCCATGCTCCATACCCATAGCCATAGTCATACTCATTTTGAACTTTTCCCAAAAACTCATCTCAAATATAGGTTTCATTTCGTGATCCCTATGTTCCATACTCTTCTCTTCTTTGGCCTTAGACCTCTCGAGATTCATGCCGCATTTCGGACAACGACCCGGTTTATCCTGCCGCACTTCAGAATGCATGGGACATGTATATTTGGTTTCTTCTTTAAACTGTTTCATTGTTATTAAGCCGATTTATTTTCTAACCATTAAGTATTCTCTAAAAATCAACTCATTTTTGGTTTTAGGTTTGCTAACATTTTCTTTAATTATTGAAAAGTATTCTGTAAACAAATTTTTGATAGTCCTTTCGTCAAAAATGTAAATTTTGACTTTTCCTGAAATGTTATCCCAAAAATAGCTTCTCTTATACCCTTGAGGTTTGGCAAATACTCTTAAAAGTAATTTTCCTGCTTCTTTTGTGTGTTTCGCAATTTCTCTGATATATTTATCCCTCTCATTCTTATCTATTCCATGTAGGACTGCCCAATCTAAGACAAAGTCAAATTTTCGGTTACGCAAAAATGTTAAATCAGTGACATTACCTGCAACAAATTTAACCTTGTCCTGCAGATCTTTTTTTTCTGCATTCTTTCGTGCATAGTTTATTGCAGTTGGCGAAATATCAACACCGACAACTTTATTAAACCCACCCTTCTTAGCTAAATAAATACTTTTCATCCCGGTTCCGCAACCCAAATCCAAGGCTGTTTTTCCTTTAATCTGCCTTGTATCAACAAGTTCTTTAAACCAATCTGCTTGAGTATTTTGCCAGGGAATTTCATCAAGTGGCACGTTTTTGTAGAATTTATCCCAGGTTTTATTATTCATTTTTCTGTCCCCTTACTCTTGCATACAGTTCATGTTACTACATATCGTAGTAGTCTCTATAGAAAATCGGGGATTTTATATATTGAATCTTCGATTCGCTGATAGAGTCGCTCGTTTCTGTCTCCTTTTATAAACATCTAGCAGCTCTTTAATTGTACCTTCTTTCTGCCTCGTAAACTGTCCGACAACATTAGATTCAAGATATTTTTTGATAATTAGCGTATCTAGACTTTTAAGAGAATTTTGTATAGCCATACTTTGATCAAGTAGGCAAGTACAGCTTCTGCCTTCTCTTATCATTTTCGCAAGAGCATCCAAATGCCCCTTCATTATATTAATACGCTTTTTTGCTTCCTTTTTGATATCAGAATTATCCATTAAAGTGCTCTAGATCCCCCAGGGGAGGGTACGAGCTAATACTAATTTACCGCAATGATAATGAAGATTTTGTGAAGTAGTGGCCAAAAGCCTTGAAACCTTTACACTCCGCAACCGCCACCGGTAAATTGATATACTAAAGTTGAAACAAAAAATATGTGGTTTTATACAGCTCTTTTAACTTCAGTAGTTTCCGCAACCGCCGTAATTATTAGTAAGAAACTAATTAAAAGTGTTAGCGCATCCGTTCTAACCTGGGCTACTTTAGTATTAGCTACGCCGATCATTCTTATCTTTACTTTCCGAGAAGGCATCCCACAGCTTAACCATCTATTTTATCTTGGGGTATCAGGGTCTGTCATTTTTTACATAATTTCCCAAGTGGTGGGTTTTAAAGCAATGAGGATTTCGGATTTGTCTGCAATCTATCCTTTAATATCATTAGGTCCCCTATTTACATTAATCATTGCTCTCCTACCTCCTTTATCAGAGAAACCAAGCTTGTTGGCGACAGAAGGAGTGTTTGTAACCTTATTCGGGGCATATATCTTAAATGCAACCAAGTCAAGAGAGGGACTCTTAGAGCCAATTAGATTATTATTCAAAAGTAAGGTTTCTCTTTTAATGATGACTTCTGTTTTAACCAATAGTATAGTAATTGTCTTCGATAAACTTGCAATCAATAATACACTTCCGCAAAACACAACGTTTACACTTTTTATTGAAAACCTAATGGTAATTTTTGGTTTATTGCCCGTGTTATATATAAGGAATAAAAACTTTTATCAACAAATTACTGGTAATACTAAGTTGTTTCTACTTTTAGGACTAATAAACGCAGTCTCAACTATGTTAGGATTTTCAGCTATTGGTGGCGGTAACGTTGGACTTGTAGCTACAATTTTAAAAACTCAAGTGCTTTTTGTTTTACTTTTCAGCTATGTCGTCTTTAAAGATAGGGCCAAATTAGAAACGTTAATTGGAAGTGCGGTAATGATAGCTGGAATGGTTTTAATAAAAATTGGGTTGTAAATCTAATGAGGAAAGCCACAATTATGCAGGGTGTTGATTACGCCTGACGGCAGGCATGTTCGAACACTGGGTAATAATCTCTTTAAAGTCTTCTTTAAAATCATAGAAAGTCCTTGAAAAGTACTTGACAGGTGCTTTTATTGGTACTAATATCTAGACATGTCCGACACGCCAGCAACCCAAGTAAAAATTACTTTACCAAACGAGCTTTATATGCACCTTAAGAGTAAGGCTGAAAAGTTGGGGCTTAATATGGCTTCTTATATCAAAAACCTCGTTATTAATGACGTAAAGGGCGTTGACATTCCCTTTTTTAAGATGAGTGAGGTAAGGGAGAAAATCGCATTAAAGGCTATAAAAGATTATAAATCCGGTAAAACCAGGGTTTTAAAAGATATTGATGATTATCTTGCAAACCTCTGAAAATGAATGGAAATAAGAACCACCTCCCATTTTGATAAAAACCTCGCAAAGAAAATAAATAGAAATCCGCAACTTAAAAATAGTATTAGAAAACAAGTAAATCTCTTAAAAGAGAATTTGCGTCATCCTTCTTTGAAGCTTCATAAACTAAGTGGTAAAAGGGCTCATGAGTACTCTTTCTGGGTAGAAGGAAATTTGAGAATCACATTTATACTTATCGATAAAGTCATATTATTTACCGATGTCATAACCCATGATGAATATTAGACTCCGCAACCGCCACCGCCACTTTGAACTTTAGGAAGTACTCCTTCTGCTTGAAGTTCCTTGTTAATTGCAGCATATCCCTGACCGCTGGAATAATTTACACCCAATATTTCTTTCGGATTTACATCTTTCCAAGCCATACCCTTCTGTGCCTTAAAGTATGTAGCGAGTTCTGCGTAATTCTGCGGGAACCAGTAAGAATTAAGTACAAGAGCTTTTTTATAAATTTCGTCTTTCGACATTCCTTGGGAAACTGCCAGTTCTATGAACCCAAGCATCGCAGCTCCGTGATTACAGTCAGGGAAACCTGTATGGTTTCCGCAGCATGGTCGATAAATACTTTCAGCAATCTCTTTAACAAGATTTTCTTGATCAGGGGTTAAACTAATAATAGTTAAACTATTAAAAAGTTTCCCGCCTTCGGTTTTACCCAAAGTCCAGCCAGCCGTAGATGCAAA
>Ga0155061_177_pt1 | contig 11820 bp, 9 predicted proteins | sample RifCSPhighO2_01_FD_106029 | JGI IMG/M metagenome (GOLD analysis project Ga0155061, IMG submission 106029) | Candidatus Woesebacteria bacterium RIFCSPHIGHO2_01_FULL_38_26b
CTCTTCTTGCAATTTCGGACTCAACCAATCTTGCATCGCGTCCATACTTAAGTCTGCTCATTTCTTTAATAATTTCGGCAACTTTGGGATTCATGGAGGCATATTGTTTAGCCATATCCTTTTGTAAATTCATAGAAAAAGGTGGAACAGGCTCGTTATTCACTATCGTTTTGATATAAACATTGTATTTATCAATGTTCAATAAATCTTCCTCGCCAAAAATAGGGGTAAATTCGCGTTGAAGGTAGTTCGCATCAGTTGTTCCGATTCTGAAACCGATGATTGTTCCGACGTTGCCGAAAACCGCGTTCTTAACTTCGTCGTCAACCTGGCCGATAAACTGATTAGCGACACAAAGCCCGAGTCTATATTTTCTGGCCTCAGATAGAATTACAGCGAAGTCAGGCGTGGCAAAATTCTGAAACTCGTCGACGTAGAGGAAAAAGTCTCGCCTGGCCTCCTTAGGCATATCGGCCCTGCTCATCGCCGCCATAAGAATTCGGGGCACTAATATCAGACCCAAGAAACTGGAATTCTCCTCACCCAGAGAGCCTTTAGATAAATTAATAAACAAAATCTTTCCGGTATCCATAATTTCGCGGAATGAAAAAGACGAATTAGATTGTCCAATAATATTTCTTATCACTTTATTAGTAACAAAGCGGCCGAACTTTGAGGTAATGTAGTCGAGTACCTCCGATTTGTGAAAGTCCGAGGTTTGTGCGATTTGGTCGGTCCAGTATCTGCGGATAATAGGATCGGTTACTTTGGGTAAAAGCTCCTGCACAAACTTTGCATCGGTCAATATTCTCATAACCTCGACAAAGGTCGATCCTTCTTCAACCATGGCAGTAAGCATCGCGTTTCTTACCGCATGCTCAAATCTCGGACCGACAATGCCTGTTTTATAGGGATCAAAAAGCTTATACATCATATTAATAACAGCGGTAGCAGCAAAATGCTTCTGGTCTTCAGTGTTTGCCTCAAGAAGGTTTAAACCCATAGGCCTTTCAGAATCACCCGGATTAAAATAAATCACATCCTCTGCCCGCTCCGGCGGTATCATCTGCAGCAAATCCTCTATAGCATCTCCGTGCGGATCCATAAAACAAAGTCCCTTCCCCGCTCTTATATCCTGCATAATTAGGTCAACCAGCATCTCCGATTTTCCTGTACCGGTTTTCCCGATTATATAAATATGCCTTAATCTATCCTCATCGCTGATATGTACCGGTCTTTTGATACCTCTGTAGCTGCTCATCCCAAGGTAAAGTCCTTCAGTTGCAATCTCGGACGGGGCCGGCGCAGTCTTCGAATAGAGCCAATAAATGTGGGGGGTAGTAATAAGTTTATTGGGAAAATGATATAAGGTTGCGAGTTCTTCCGAGTTTAAAATAGACTGTCTGTTGCCAAAAAAGTGAAATATCGGATGATAGCGATACAAGAAATCCTCAACAAACCCCGCCTTATTTCGCAACTTTCGAGTAGAAAACCCATTTACTTCACCCGAGAATTGCTCAAAAGCACTGGAAAGATTAGTCAGGTGGGCATTGGCGGACGCTTGATCACTTGAAACGCAAACAAGCTTGACACTTACCTCAAATCCGGGCTTTGAGATTTTGTTTTCGACAGCTTCGAGTGTTTTTGCTGGAGTAGAATATTTAGCTTTCTCGGGGTCAGATTCTTGTTTTTTTGTGGACGAAATAAACGAACTTCCCCCTTTTTGCCAAATTGAGTCTGCCGGTGAAATTAAAATCTGAATCGCTGCCGCTTCCTTTTCTCCCATTTTGGCGAGGGCAGAAGTAATTACAGCAAGCGGGTCAGTCGGAAGATCTTTATAAGTTTTAACAGGATAGTAATTTTCTTTTTTCAGCTGCAGCGACTTATAAGCAACAAATCCGTCCTCGGGAAAGATGTTATACTCCGGAACCTCAATAATTTCAGCGTCCGAAAAAGCGCCGTGGATTTGCTTTTCAATTAAATCCTGATAGGATTTCGGCGTCCAAACATAAAATCTAATGTCTTCTTTTCTACCTACTATTTCAAAAGAGACGGCGGGTTGAGTAGACATGTATTTTTGCTGCCACCCGCCTTTTTTAATCGAATACAAGCTCGCAAAAAGCTGCTCCATTGCGTCGATTTTAATCTCATTTCCCCTAGGCACCGCAACCTGAAGTAGAACCGAGTCGATAGAACGCTCCTCCCTTCCTCGATAGCGGTATATTGTAAACATAAAAAAGGCTCCTCCAATGAGAAGCAAAAAAAACAGTCCGAAAAAAAGGAGTGTTATAAAAACATACGTAACGTCTAATGACGCAATGCCAGGCATCTAATTAACTCCTCCTTTCGTTATTACTTTCCAACCAAAATAGAGAGCCTTTTTTACTATCCGAAGCCAAAAAAATGCGAGCCAGGTCAAAGAGCTCTCGGCGGGTCCTTTTGCCCAATCGCTTAATTGGTCTTCCGTTGTTGGAATGGTAATTGTTACTGTTTGAGTCGCAGGAGTTTGAATAAGGTGTTGGCCTGTTGTGTCGTCGGTAACTTGGGCTGTAACCTGTGTAGCCACGCTTTGCACTCCTGCTTCTGTCATCGCCGGAGTCTGCTCGGGTGTTTCCGGAACCTCTTTGACGATCGGCTCAATACTTTGCGGCTTTTCTCTTTCTGGGGTAGCTACCATAACAAACTAATTTTAACACCATTTATAATAATTTCTTAGAAACAAATTGAAGTTATCTTTTTTTCTTACCAACCCAGACTTCGTCGGCGATACCATTTTTATGGTTTTGCTCCCTGGCAAGCATAAAAAGAAAGTCAGACAAACGATTAAGATATTCAAGAATTTGAGGTCGGACTTTTTCGTACTGAGAAAGAGAAACTACACGCCGTTCAGCTCGTCTCGAAAGACTCCTTGCGAATTGTAAAAGTCCGGCAGTTTTGCTCCCTCCGGGAATTACGAAGTTCTTAAGGACTGGCAGAGTTCCTTCCAAATTATCTATTTGTTTCTCTAAATTCTTGGTTTCCAAAGCAGAAAAACCCAATTTACTTCCGGCTGTTATAGAACCAATCGTCAAAAGATTCACCTGAATTCTGGCAATATCCGCAATTAGTTCTTTGTCTTCAGCAAAAGTTTTTACAACTCCCAAAAAGGAATTAAGTTCATCAATTGCTCCCAAAGCCTCTACCTTTAAAGAACTTTTAGAAACCCGCGCACGCTGTGCCCCACTTGCATCATACATGCTTGTTTCTCCTTTATCCCCCTTTTTTGTATAGATTGCCATAAGTTAGATATTAGGTGGTCATTATTTGTTGTTTGATCCAGAATATTATATTTTAAAGGCGATAAGATACGATTGACAGTTGTCTAATAATTAGACATTATAATATATACTATATGTCCACTGCCCTATTAAAAACTCTTCAACTAGCCGCAATCGGAAGTTTAAGAAAGTAGTTCATTATCATCGTGGTTTTTGTAGGGTGAATCAAATTGGTGTGCGCGGGGAGGGAATTGAACCCTCATGTCTTACCGACGACTGTTTTCAAGACAGTTGCGTATACCTTTTCGCCACCCGCGCATATTAAACTATGCGCAAGTAGGCTGATTCACCCTGCAGAAATTACGAAAAATTTGATTTTAAAATCTTCCTTATACAAACAAAAAGCCTTGCTGGGGCTTTTTTATCTCAATCTAGGCAGGTAAATCGAAATCTATTATGTATTTTTCATATTTACTTTATTTTTATTGTAATATTCCGAATATATTAGTATCGAGTCACGAGTATCTTCCGAGCGTTTTCAACACTCGGAGTGCCCGCATACATGGCACTTGCTGCAACCTTCTTCGTAGACTAAAGCGCTGGCTCCGCACGATGGACAAATATCTCCTGCGACCTTAGGTGAAGTGAGGGAAAGCTGCGTCCCCATACCTGATGCTACATACAACTCACTAGTTTGTGTATGATTATCCATTATTCCGTCTAAACCATTGGATCCGTTAGTTGAAACTACTTCAGACGTGACCGAAGCCGTTGTGTGGTCATTGACCCGTAAAATATGGGCTTCCTGACTTGCAGGAAAATTTGCCGACATAACAGCTCCAGCCCCGTCTGACGGAGCTCCAACCATATTAGAATCACTTATTACATTTGTATTACCAGCACCATTCACCCCCTTTTGCACATTAACCAAACCGTTCCCGAATCCGGTTAAATAACCGTTTATCTTAAAACCAAATTGCATAGAAAGTGCGGCTGCAACAGCATCAGGCAAGGAAAGAATCTTCCTCGGGCCAAACCCAACCGAACGCCTCCCGCCAATACCTGATAGTTGAAGTGCAATTTCCTTTGCTCTTTCCTTCGGACCAAGATAGCTTCTGAAGCGAAGTGAGGTAGAAATAGTCCGACCAAGCGCTTCTGCCATAGCTGTTACATCGCTTCCGGCTTTACCGACGTTTATAAATACTTCCAGTGGCTCTCCCATCTCGTCTTGATTTATAGTAATAAAAGCGGTCCCGACAGGAGTATCAAGTTTATATGTCGCTCCGTTTACCATAAATGGCCTAACCATAGTTACGTCCTTAGCCTCTTCCTTTACTTCATTTTTTCTGTCTTTAACACCCAAATTAAGAACTTGTGCGTCTTTACATCCGTCTCTGAATACGGTTATTCCTTTGCAATCAGTTTTCCAAGCAAGTAGATATGCTTCTTTAATTTGTTCCTTCGTAACGCTGTTTTCCAAATTTATAGTCTTACTTACAGCATTTTCGGTATATTTCTGAAATGCCGATTGCATTCTTATATGCCAATCATGATGAATTTCATGCGCGGTCCCAAAATTCTTTTTCACTTTAGCTGGTATTTCATCAATATCCCGAATGACACCGTGTTCGATAACTTTACTTTTAACTGCATCGTTCCAAAAACCTCCCTCTTTGGCTACCTCCTCAAACTTTGGATTAATAAAGGAGAGTGTCCGATCAAGGTGCCTATCTTTGACAATATGCTGATATGCAATTGCAAAAAGCGGCTCTATCCCTGAGGAAGATCCGGCAATTATAGAAATTGTTCCTGTTGGAGCAATTGTTGTCACAGTCGAATTTCTACGGGGTTTTTCGTGTTTATAAATACTAACCGGCCACATCGGGAATGGACCTCTGGTTTTTGCCAATTCCTGCGAAGTTTTGACTGCTTCATCCTCAATAGCTTTCATTATCTTGCCGCCCAATTCTAGTGCCTCTTCAGAATCGTAAGCGATCCCAAGTTCGATTAACATGTCGGCCCAACCACCTACTCCAAGTCCGATTCTTCTTATTGCAAGAACCGTCTGTCTTATTTGTTCTAAAGGATAAGGATTGACCTCGATTACATTATCCAAAAATCTTGTTGCCAACCTTGTGGCGTCCTTTAACTTTTTCCAATCTACCGTCTTTTTCCCTCCGGGCCGGAGGCCCTTTGGGCCGGAGGCTTTAACAAAATAGGTCAAAAAAATACTGCCTAAATTACACGCGTCGTATGGGTATAATTCCTGTTCTCCGCAGGGGTTGGTCGCTTCAATTGGTCCGAGCGCCGGAACAGGATTTGAGCTACCTCTATTTCTTCTGTCGATAAAAACGAGACCTGGGTCGCCCGTTGTCCATGCCCCCTCGGCAATTTCATCCCAAACTTTTTTTGCCGACAGCCTTCCGACTACTTCAAAATGCCGTCCTTTATTGTCTGTTTTGGGCGAAAGTAAATCATAGTCTTCATCTGCCTCCAATGCCTGCATAAATTTATCCGTAATTGCTACCGAAATATTAAAATTGGTTATCCCGCCATCGTCTTTGCATCGAATAAATTCCAAAATATCAGGATGGTCTACCCGCAAAATTCCCATGTTAGCACCTCTTCTTTTTCCACCTTGCTTTATCTCGTTGGTCGCCGCATCAAAAATCCTCATAAAAGAAACAGGACCTGATGCAGTTCCGCTTGAACTTTTAACCCTCGCTCCATTCGGTCTTAGGCGACTAAATGAAAAACCGGTTCCCCCACCACTTTTGTGAATCAACGCTTGATATTTGATTGCATCAAAAATTCCTTCTATCGAGTCTTCAACCGGCAATACAAAACAGGCTGAATATTGAAGATGGTTGTCTGTTCCTGCGTTCATTAATGTAGGGGAATTGGGTAAAAATTCCCTTGAGACCAAAAGGTTATAAAAAATATGTGCGAGATCTTCGACCTCTTTCCTCGTTTTTCCCCAACGAGCCTCTGCCGACGCAACTTCCCAAGACACCCTCCAGCACATATCTTCTGGTGTTTCAATCAGACTTCCATCGCCATCTTTCCTCTGATAACGTTCGGATAGTACCCTAAGGGCTTGCTCCGTCCAATTTCCTTCCGCTAAATCCTTGGGGCGTTGGGGCATTTTACCGATTCTTTCTACAATTTCTTTTTTAATATCGTTGTAATTTGTAAAGCTAAAACTTTCAAGTGAAAGTTCACCCTTACCGTTTTTCGCTTTTGTCTTGTTTTTTTTCATTTTAATTTTTAATAGCTTTTGCAAAGTCTTCTAAATCTTCAAACTGTAAATATACGCTTGCGAATCTGAGCCAGGCCACTTTGTCAATTTTTTTAAGTCTAAATAAAACCGCCTTACCGATCGCCCGCGAGGAAACTTCTTCTTTTTCTTTTTTGAGCATTTCCCGCTCGACTTGGTTAACTACATCCTCAACTAAATCTAAAGATATTGGCCGCTTTTCAATAGCTCTTAATATTCCTCTTTTTACCTTTTCTCTCTCGAACGGTTCACGCCTGCCGTCTTTTTTTATAACCCAAAGCGCTGTTCCTTTAACGAGTTCATAAGTTGTAAATCTCTTTCCGCACTTGCCACACTCTCTTCTCCTCCTTATAGATTTTCCGTCTTCAACTACTCTTGATTCCAGAACTTGTGTATTTTTGTTAGTGCAAAACGGACACTTCATTTTTCGATAGAGCTTTTCATATGTGTAAAAGAAAATCGCTACTGGTAGTGACAGTTCACATCATTAAACACTACATTTGTTATGTCAACTATCAACTAATAGATCAGAAATGATCAAGTCGGGCTCAAATCAAAGCTGACTTTTTGGAATATAAAAGGGGGGATAAAAAGATATCAAATAAAAAGAAGAACTAACTTACTCTAAACTAATAAAGAAAAGCACTTTACAACAATAATTTTATACATTAGTTCAATTAAATTACCATTTATAGGGATTTTCCGGAGGACTTACTCCCTTTTCGTTTAGTTTGTTTCGCGTCTCTTCATACACTTTTTTGGCATAAGATTGAGCCTCTATAATTTTGGGTTTCGCATCTTCCGGAGCGCCTTCTAATAATCCCTCCATAACCTGATAGTGTTTCAAAGATGCATTTGCCAGCCTTGTAATAAAATCGATGGTGTCCGACCCATTTTTTTCATTTACACCTGCCTGAATATTAGCTTCTTCAAGGTACTTTTCTGCCTTTGTGAGTACTGAAAATGCAATTTCCGGCTTGCCTTTATCAAAAAGCATTTTACTTGACACCAACCTTTTATCTGCAAAAAGAAGCTTCAACTCCGCTTTTCTGCTGGGATTAGTTGTCACTGCCAACCAAATCTTATCGCGCAATGCTTTAAGAGGCCAAAGTGAACTGTCCGGCAAAATCTTACCGGCATAAGGAAGTTGATAATCGATTGCGTTGTCAGCTGAAATATTTGAAGTATTCTGCGAAGTGCGAGAAGCAAAATCATATTTAACAGCAGCCGTTCTTAGAACCGAAATAAATAATATTAAAAAAGCCAGTGCAAACACACTTAAATAAATAGCTACTTTTTGGATCATTTAAGTAATAGTATCCTAGTTTGCCACCCATCGAAAGTCAAGTTCATTCGAAGTTATTAAATAAATTGTAAACTACCTGAAAAGGACAATCGGCCATTCCCAAAGTACGTGAAGAAGAATCGATGAGGCTACATTTTTAGTTCTGGCAAAAACCCAGGCAGAACCTATTCCAAAAAGAGTGGTCAAGAAAAGGTATAATATTGTGTTGCTCGGATTCAACTCCCACCAAAAAATTGCAATCGGCACATGAATCAGTGCCCAAACAAAGCTTGTGATAAAGTTGGCACTCCACTCTCTCCCCAATGCATACCAAATACGATTAAATAAATACCCCCTAAATGCAATCTCTTCAGAAATCGCTGTTGCAAACGACAATCCCAAAGCAATAAAAAAGGGGTTTGGACCCAAGTTAGCAGAAAAATCCAGGCTGTCATACTTAACAAAATTTATAATAACTGCTTCTAGTGCAAATAATATACCTAACGCTAAGGCCAGATAAGCGGATTGGAACAAATTTTTAAAAGTTATACCAAGTGAAGCTAGCCCTAGTTTTTCTTTTCTAACCAAATATAATACCGGCAAAAGCCATATCACGGGTTTTATATATAGTTCCTCAATCTCGGGCGGCAAGTTGAAAAGCATTCGGTAAAATCCCCAAACCAGAAGCAAAAAAACAGCTAGAATCGTAGAATTTTTTATAGCAGTTACTTTTTTAGGCATGTTGTACATCTATTTTTACCCCGCACCAAATAAGCATAAAATATTTTCTGATTTTAATCTAACTTTAACCAACATCTTACTACTCCATAAAAGGAAAATCTATAAATATGTTTCGTGTCATATTTTTTAAATCAGATGCTTTATTGGTGCGGGGTTTTACACTCCTTATAAGCCAAATCCATAGCGTCCAGAATTTTTCCCATTCTCACTTCGGCTTCTTCAAACGATATTGTATTTTTTTCGTCCGGAAACCAGTGAAAGAGCAAGTTCCTTGAAATCTTCCAAGTGTCCCATAAGGTGTCTGGTAATGTCTGACCTTTACTAAAATCCACCAGTTTATCGTAGACACTCTCCTCTTGTCTAAAGTGTGATTCCAAAGCCGGATTTAAAGCTTTTCCGATACGAAATCGCTTACCAAAAAAATCTTTGTCTGTTATAAACCCAAGGTCGTGAAACAGAGTCTTTAAAAATCCTTCATAAGCTTTGGCTGCAGGAAAAACCACAAACGAATAGTCATGGAACTTTTCATCCCACCCACCAACATTTGTTAAAAGCAGATATGATTCACGCAAAAGTTCCCTAAGATCGTGGTGTATATAATTCCACCAATTTCTTTTTTCTAAAAATTTATCTCTCATCCAGCTTTAATGGTAACAGAAATTTAGTAAGATTAACAAAATCCGGCGAGTATTTAGTATAATTACCACGCAAGAGATAGATATGAAAAAGGTAAATAAAAAAAGAGTAGTAAAATCCTCGCGCCAAAAATTACTCAAACCAAAAAAGGCCTCTGAAAAACTAAAACATTTAATTCGAAATAAACGGTCAATCAAAAAGTTAATTTTTTTTGGGATTTTAATATCTTCTTTTACTTGGCTATTCTGGGGTATACCCCTACCCACCAGACTAAGTTCCGATCAAATTCCTGTCTCCACTAAAGTCTTCGATAGGACGGGTAAACTCATCTACGAAATTTACGCCGACGTTAGAAGTACTCCGTATGAGCTACCTGAACTTCCCCAAGACATCAAAGACGCAACAATATCGATTGAAGACAAGGACTTCTACAAACATTACGGCGTTTCTTTTACGGGTATTGCCAGAGCTGCCTATAAAACAGTTTTCAGAGGTAAACTGCAAGGAGGATCCACCCTAACTCAACAACTCGTAAAAAACGCACTATTATCCCCCGAACGGACAATCAGACGAAAATTAAGGGAGTTTGTGCTAACTTTAATCGTTGAAACAATCTATTCAAAAGATAAAATTTTAGAACTCTACTTGAATCAAATTCCCTATGGGGGAACAGCTTATGGAATCGGAGCGGCTAGCGAGCTTTACTTCGGTAAATCCGCAAAAGATTTAAATTTGGCTGAAGCAACGCTTCTCGCCGGCCTTCCCGCTGCCCCCTCGACATTCTCACCCTTCGGATCACGCCCGGAACTTGCTAAAGAAAGACAAGAATTAGTTTTAAAATTGATGGTTGCGGACGGTTATATTACTACCGAAGAAGCCGATAAGGCTAAAGAGGAAGAATTAATTTATGCTAAGGCACTGGAGTTCAAAGCCCCTCATTTTTCTTTGTGGATTAAGCAGGAGCTCGCTGATAAATACGGCGAAGCGGTAGTTGAAAAAGGAGGACTGAGGGTAACTACAACACTAGATCTTGATCTGCAGGATTTTGCCCAAGTCGCCGTCGCCAGCGAAGTAGCCAAGCTCAAAAAACAAAAGGTCGGCAATGGCGCCGCAATAGTTACACGACCATCGACGGGTGAAATTCTCGCCATGGTCGGCTCAAAAGATTATTTTGCGGAGGACGAAGACGGAAAAGTAAACATCATCTTAGCCAAAAGACAGCCGGGCTCGTCAATTAAACCAGTTAATTACGCCCTCGCTATCAAAGACAAAAAATTAACAGCATCGACTCCTCTGGCCGACGTTCCTACTTGCTTTAGTGTACCCGGAACAACTGCCTATTGTCCGAAAAACTACGACGGAAGTTTCCACGGAGCGGCCCAAGCCCGTTTTGCCTTGGGAAACTCATATAACATTCCGGCCGTTAGAGTTTTGGCATTAAACGGAATCGAGCATTTTATAGACTTTGCCACTAAAATGGGCATTACAACCTTTAGCGACCCGTCTAATTACGGCCTTTCCCTAACTTTGGGAGGAGGAGAGGTTAGACCAATAGATATGGCAGAAGCTTTTGGAGTATTTGCAAACGGAGGAATAAGGGAGCCTTTAATATCAATTTTGAAAGTTACAGACTGGCGCGGTAAAGTACTCGACGAGGTTAAGATAGATGAAAATAAATTATCGGGCGAAAGAGTTTTAGAACCCGAAGTATCTTTTATTATTTCGCACATACTTCACGACAATAATGCTCGCTCGGCTGCCTTCGGAGAAAGCTCATTTCTTAATGTTAAAGGTCACCCTGAAGTCTCGGTAAAAACCGGAACCACTAACGACAGGCGTGATAACTGGACAATAGGGTATACGAGCTTTGCCCTTGTAGCATCATGGGTTGGCAATAACGATAACTCTGAAATGAGCGGGGCGGTTTCCGGAGTATCGGGGGCCTCCCCTATTTGGAATACTATAATGCGACAGGTTTTGGATAAAGCCGAAAAAGGAGAATATGACCCGGAAGAAGAAGGTCACGCCTGGCCAAGACAACCTGACGGCGTGGTTGGAGCTAACGTATGTGCTACAACGGGAGTTATTCCCAAAGAAGGCGACCAGTGTCCAACGAGATTTGAATATTTTCTCAAAGATACGATTCCCTCGACTATAGCTGGAGGATTTCAGGATGTACACTATGACAGACGAACCGGCCTTTTCATAGACGAAAATACGCCTCCGGACCAAATCGAAATACGCGGCCAAAATGTAATTTACGATCCTCTGGGCACATTTATCTGCTTGGATTGTCCCGTATCGCCAGCCTCGCAATCGGCAAAAATTTCATATCCGATAATTGCAAAACCCTCACAAAGTCCATAATATTAGAAGTATATATGGACGAAAATCAAAACCCTCAAGCTACTGGAAGTGTACAGCCGGTAACAGAGACTCCTTTTCAACAACCAGTTCCTAATACTTCCCAATCGCCCGTTGAACCCGCTGAACCTCCAGTTGAAGCTCAACCCCAACCTACCCCTCCTTCTCCCAAACCATCAAATAAAATATTAATGGTTGGACTTGCCGTACTTTTTATCTCTCTGTTGGTCGGCGGAGCGTATTATTACTTCCAAAACCAA
>Ga0155061_125_pt1 | contig 7972 bp, 10 predicted proteins | sample RifCSPhighO2_01_FD_106029 | JGI IMG/M metagenome (GOLD analysis project Ga0155061, IMG submission 106029) | Candidatus Woesebacteria bacterium RIFCSPHIGHO2_01_FULL_38_26b
GTGGAGTAATCTCAAAACTAGGCTTTATATCGGAATAGTTTTCGTGGCTAAAGGTAAGCTCAATACCAGAATTTAGCGGAACATTAGTTGCTTTATCCCTCGGAAGTGTCTGTACAATTCTAAACGAAGTCTTTATTTGAAATGCCCAAGATAAATCCCTTGCTTTGGCACTTCCGCTCGCAACTTCTGCGTCCTCGGTTGATAATTCAAATTGGTAGATTTTGTTTTCGGCAAGAGGTTGATCAAAAGTTAATCTAAATTCATTGTCGTTAACCCTTTTAATCTCGTAGGCGGAGACGGGTTTTATACGCAGGTTAGCTTTTAAAGCCGCCAGATTTAACCCTTCCTTGCTTTTAATTATAAATGCACTCGTTGGGTCAACTCCCAATAAGTCCTTTTTTTCTGCAGTAATACTTACCGACCCCAAGACTACCCTAACTTTTCCGCCACGGAGAAAGAAGTACCAATAACCCAAACCTGCGGTTATTATTAATAAAATAAGCGATGAAGTTATAAGTAACCTTTTTCTATTAAGGTGACTTATTTTATTTAAAAGTCGTTTAATGAAGTTTTCCTTATTTACCGGTTTTATTTCTGGCGCGGAGGTTACTATAACCGATGAAGCCTGATCTTGTGGTTGTTGAACGGAAGTATAATTTTCTGGCATTAAAATCCCTTCTCAGTATAGACTCAAAAAAAAATAAATATCAAGTATTTCAAATAGTCATTTACAAAATTAAGTTTATAGTCATACAATCTGGTATGACTAAATACCGCCAGTATTTACTTAAGATGCTTAACGACAATAAACGATTATTTGAAGATTTTAAAAAAATACACGACGAATATTCCTTAAATCCAGAAGCTTTACAAAAAGAATTTAACGAACAAGGAGAAAAAGTACTCGAAGTAATCAGAGAATATGAAAACAGACTTTGTGCTAATACTGAACGCGGTATGTATAATAAATTTTCAACACAGTTGGCGGATAAATTTCAAAATGAAGTAAGAACTCACTTTCCGATGATCGACCATATCGGATTAAAAGTAGATTCTTCCGATAAAAGTTCGCAATCTGACTTCTTTCTCAGAAAAATAAATCTCAGCTAAGCCGGTTCGAGCTTACTGAATACAAGTATGCTCCCCCAAGAGACTTTCGAACTTTCCAACCCGGCAGTTTATATGAAACCGTGATTACGGATCCGTTTTTGAGTTCCTTTTTGAGTTTTTTCGCTAAGGAACTCATTATGTATCCTATTCCGAAAATAACGACTATGTTGTATTCCTGCAGATCTTTGTTCCAAAAACTGGCCAGTCTAACGTCCGCGTTTCTACTAAGACCAAAAATTCTGATTTTTAAAAATGATATTAAATATAAAAGAGGGTTTATTTCGTATCCAACCGCCTGTGCTCCCAGTTTTGCAAAAGCAATCACCAACCTCCCGTCCCCACTACCCAAATCGACAACTTTTTTTCCCTTAACATTACCCGCAAGTTTAGTAATCTTTTTAATCGTATTTTTATCGCTAAATACAATCGGAGCACCTAAAAATACGGTTATTAAACTAACCATAATAATAAAAAGAAAGATTACCTGGACTACCGGTTGGATAAATCCCCAATATAAGATAGTGTCCATGTTTTCAAAAGCTAACATTAAAATCCAAATTGGGAGGAGTAAATAACGATTCCCTCAAACTGGCAGAAGACAATTCTCTTTCTAAAATATTAATGTTTTCTTCCAGAACTTTTATTGTCGGATCGTCAGAATAAATAGAGGGCCGATAGGGAATATAGACTACTGGGGTAGGAGTAGCACCAGACGTACCTGGTTTATTGATATCACCCTCAGTCATAAAAAAGAGTCGTATCCCGATAACAACAACGACAATAAGCGCAAAAACGATTAAAAATACCCTCAAAAATTTTTTAATCAATTTTGTATTAACGGCACTTACTTTAGGTGTGGCATTAACCAATGAAGTAGTTTTTACTTTGGTTTTGAATTTTCTCTCTTTTACGAACTTGGACATCTTTTCTTTAGTGCCCCCAAGAAATACCTTTAAATTCTTAATATCGGCTTTTATACTGTCTTCTTGATTAGCTTCGCCGACGTCTTCAACTGGTTTTGTAATTGCCATAATTATCTTTATTCTTCAGCTATCTTTATTTCTCTTATTACCTCCCGCAAAAAAGCACCGGCTTCTTTATAATAAATCTGCGCCTCCGTAAGTGAAGTCAGAGTAGTATTATAGTCCCCTAATGCTCCTGACATTTCCGTGCTTATAAATGTTAACATGTCCGTTTCTCCTTTCGTCTGTTTTTCCACACCCCTTTGAATTCTATTATCGCTTTCCAAAATCCATCTATCTATATTTTGCAGTTTTCTTTCGGATAAAATATAGTCTTCTCTTTGCTCACTTTTAATGTCTTCGACTTTATCTTTAATACTTGAAAATAAATCTGTTAACCTTTCCTGAAAGTCAACTACCCGTCCAAAAGACATATTTGCCATCGACTCGTAGAAAAGTGGTCCCCCACTATCAAATCTGACTTTTGCATCATTCGAGTCAACGACCAAATCCTCCAAAGTTCCAGCGCTCGAAAGTTTATTTTTATGATCTAAAAACCACCCGATTTCGTCATCTAACCTTATTTGTAAAGCCTCGCGTCTTAGTGAGGTTATGCCAATTACAACATCTAATTTCGTTTTTAGAATCCTGATGTAGGAGACAACTACATCGTCGCGCTTTTGTAGCATCAAAAGGGTTGCGTCATAAGCGTCGCTTTTGGACGTGAGCGTCTTAAATCTTAAATACTGGGCTTTTTTTACAACATAATCGGAATGAGCCGTTTGATACTCTTCAAATTGTTGAGAATAATCTTCATAAGCTTTATCGAGCCGCGAAGTGTCGACTTGTGAACTTGGTTTCGTATCTTGAGAATAAATAACACCAACTTTCAGCAAAAAAAATCCCGATAGAAAAAAAATAAACAAAGCAAGTGCTCGTTTTTTTCTTAACATATACAATTATTAATTTACCACAAAAATGGTCTAAAAAACTTCGTCTAATATATCTATCAAGCTCATGACTACAAATTCAGCCTCTTTAAGCTCCTTCTTGTGCACACCACCCCTTGCTATCGCAGCTGTGTGCATACCTGCCCGGCGCGCGGCCTCGATACCAGCTTTTGAATCCTCTATAACCAGTATATACTTCGGATCGATCTCTAATTTGTCACCGGCAATTTTATAGATTTCGGGGCTAGGCTTTTTTTCTCGTACTTCTTCTCCCGTTGTAACACTGTCAAAATACTTTTCTATTCCGAATCGATCAAATATCTCCTCTAATATAAACCGGGAATTAGAAGTAGCAATCGCAGTCTTGATATCCATCTCCCTTAGTCTTTTGATAAGAATTAAAAATCCCTTTTTAAGGGTAACCCTATCGAGTAGTTTTAGATATTGCTTCTGGATTTCACCGGTGAGCTCAGCGATAGACCTATCACTTTTGATGCTGTATTTTTTAATAAGAATCGGCCAATTTGCTTCTACTCCTATTCCTCCGACATGAGGATATTTTGAGTTAACCTTAACTCCCAAGGACGTCAGTACTCTTCGGAAAGCTTCTCCGTACTCATCTTCATCTGAAACGATAGTTCCATCAAGGTCAAAAATAACTGCTTTAATATTCATTACCGATCAGTAGCTTACTTTAATTCTACCCCCGCTGTAAGTTATCTCAAAAGAATTTAGGGACTTTATTTGAACTTTATATAAGTTTCTACCTCGCCACAAAGGCAGATTTCCCGAAGAAACTTGCTTATAAGTCGAATTATTTTCAGTAGATATTTCGCTAAAATCAACCGCAATTTTATTTGTGTCGTCAAATAACCTCGCAAAGGCTTTGCCATTGGCGTGCGCGACTTTAAGCGATGTTCCCCAAGAAACCTTGGCACTTTTCCCATAATCTTTTTCCAAATCAATATATATTCCTGAGTCGGCCACATCAGTCCAATCCGTAGCAAAGGTTGAAAAAGTCGAACCCATCGGTATATATGTTGTACCAGAAGTTGCCGAGGTATTAACAACATTTGTTACATTTGTTTTTGCGGAAAGTGTAGCTACCGCCTGAGACACCAATCTTTCAATTTCATCTTTACATGCATCCCCACACCCATCGATAACATTTGTCCTAATTTCTCCTTGGTTAACTATTTGCCTCAGGGGTTCGTTTATATCTTCGGAAGAATCTTTGAGAGATTCTATCTTCAAATTTAATTGATAATAACCAAACGATAACAATACTAAGCCAACCAAAAAAATTGTTTTAATTAATATTCCAAAAAGTTTGTTCATCATGGACCTAAAAATTACTTTTTCGGATTTATTCGCGGACCAAATTCAGTATCACGTACTATAAAACCTTTCTTTTCAATTTCTTTTCTTATTTTATCAGCCATTTCCCAGTTATTAGCTTTTCTATATTCTTCTCTATTCTCGGCAAGATCACTTACTTCCTCCGGTATTTCGATTTTATTCTGAGTAAGTTCTCCCAGTCCCAACCCCAGTATTTCGTCAAAAGAAACTGCTAAATCATACTTGTCTTCAGATGGAATGTTGCTTTTAAGAACTTCCCAGAAAACTGACAATGCACGCGGTGTGTTTAAATCGTCATTGACAGCCTCAAAAAATCTTTTATTAAAATCTTCCACCTTTTTCTCCTTTTCGATTGAAAGAGCCGCCCTGTCTTTGTTTTCCTTTAGAACCATAATGTGTTCCCTAACTTTGTTTAACGTAACCTGCGATGCGGTTAGGGACTTCCAGGTAAAATTTAAGGTATCGCGGTAATGTGCTGTTAAATAAAGGTATCTTAGCGACAGGGCGTCATACGACTTCTTCTCAATATCGTGCAAAGTATAGGAATTACCCAAAGATTTTCCCATTCGTCCTCCATCAACCTTTAGGAATTCTCCGTGAATCCAGTATTTCACAAACGGTTCACCCGTTGCTCCCTCGCTTTGGGCAATTTCGTTAGTGTGGTGAATCGCCACATGATCGACTCCACCACAATGAATATCAAAACTTTCGCCCAAATATTTCATACTCATGGCAGAACACTCGATGTGCCACCCCGGAAATCCTCTTCCCCAGGGAGAATCCCATTCCATCTGCCGTTTAGCTTGTCCCAAGCCTAGCGAGGGAGAAAATTTCCAAAGTGCAAAATCGAAAGGATTACGTTTTTCTTGATCTTCTTTTAACTCCTTCCGAGTAACCGCTCTTTTGTCAATCATCTTCTGCCCACCAAGTTTTCCATAATTCGGAAATTTTGAAACGTCAAAGTAAACTCCCATTTTCGTTACATACGTTAGCCCTTTTGCTTCAAGACGCTTAATAAGCCCAACCTGCTCTTCTATGTGATCGGTCGCCCGCACAAAAAAGGCAGGAGCTAAGATATTAAGCTTTTCCCTACTTTCAATAAAGTCTTTTATATAAAAGTTGGCAATATCCCAGGCTGTTTTTCCCTCCTTCTTTGCAGCCATTTCCATCCTATCTTCACCCAAATCCGCATCTCCCAAATTATCTCCTGTTAAATGTCCAACATCTGTAATATTCATGACATGTGTAACTTGATACCCGTTATATTCCAATACCCTCCGCAATATATCTTCAAATATAAACGTACGCCAATTACCTATTTGGGGATAATAATATACTGTCGGACCGCAGGTATACATTCCAACTTTTGGAGGGTTAAAAGGTTCAAATTTTTCTTTCTTGCGGGTAAGAGTATTCCTTAGAAATAAGTCTTTCATTGATAATATTCTACTCTAAAATGAAGCTAATGACTATTTTTTGCTTTTGAGCATTTCGCCCGTACCTTTGGTAGATTTTGCATCTCCTCCGATAAACCCCCTTCTCGGTTTCGTAGAGGGTTCAATTAAAACCGGTTGTTTTTCTTCTTCATGTGATTTCATCAATTCATCCTGATCTCGCGACCATTCCACTTGTTTTTTTTGACGTTCCGCTCTCAACTTTGCCAGCTCATCTTCCAATTCCTGGATTTTTTTACGCGCCTCATTTTCTAATTTTTTTTCTTCTGCAGGGTTAATCTTACTAATTCCGTCACCACCCTGAAGCATCTCGTTAACGATAGATCCCTGATCAGATTGTCCGCTCACTTGGGTTTTTAAGGACTTTACAAATTCGGTCTCTTCTTTAGCCACATTTTTTGCTGCCTGCCTTGCGGCTTCCCCAATTTTTTGCCCGGTTTTACCTATAAATCCATTTGTCATAATATTGACTCTCTTCTCAATTTTGCAATTTGCAATTTGTAATTTGGAATTTCACAGTAGTCTTCTTCCTTCTATTGCTTCTCGAAGGGTCGCTTCGTCGGCGTATTCTAAGTCCGCTCCCGTAGGGATTCCCATCCCAAGTCTGGTTAATTTAATGTCTAAATTCAGTTCCTTTATTTTACCCGCCAAGTATAATGCCGTTGCATCCCCTTCCATAGTAGGATTGGTTGCAATAATAAGCTCGCTTACCGATCTTCCGTTTTTTTCTTTAAGTCTAGTTATTAAATCCGCAATAAATATTTCATCAGGTCCGATATTATCCAAAGGATTTAAGCTGCCGTGAAGTACATGATAGCAACCATAAAACTTACCTGTTCTCTCAAATGCCAAAATATCCAGAGGTTGTTCAACTACCAAAATGGTAGACTGGTCTCTTTTAGCGTCCGAACAAATTGGACAGGGATCAATATCACTGACATTTTTACATATCGAGCACACAACCGTGTCTTTTTTAAGTCTCGATAAAGCGTCCGAAAAATAATCAAGTTCGGATTGCGGAACATGTAAAAGATAGTAAGATAATCTTTGCGCAGACTTAGGCCCGATTCCCGGAAGTTTTTGAAAAGATTCTATTAAATTAGACAGTGCTTTTGGTACTTTCATTGGTAATGAAATTATACTCAGTCATCTCGCCACTTAAAGGACAAGGTATACTGAAACATATTAGATTCTAGCAAATCGTTATGGCGATGTCATTGCGAGGAATCAAGAACCCATCCCACCTAGAAGCCCACCAAGCCCTCCGCCCATTTCTAGCATTTTTTTAGCAGCTTTTTTTTGAACCTCTTTCGTCGCACGGTTAATTAGATCCATTAATTCTCTATTTTCAGTTCCGTCAATTTCTAAATAAGTTACGGATTGGGATCCGTTTACTTTAATTTTCATATTTCCCCTTTCCTCGACATGTTCGATCTTCTCTAACTCAACCTGAAGCTGTTTTGCCTGCTGTCTTAATTTTAATAAATCTCTGCCTTGTTTTAATTTGTCAAACACTTAAATCAACCCCCTCTCTATTTGTTAGCTAAAAATTTCTTTCGCCAAATCTATTATATCTTCGCTTTCACCACTTCTCAATTCATTTGATTTTATTACTTCGTTGTTCTGTGGAAAATTCCCCCCATTTATCTTTTCCGGCTCAACTAAGATCACCCCGCCATTATCTTTTTTCGAAGGAGGCGTAGTTAAGGTACAAACCACCCTAACACTTTCGCCGGTTATTTCCTGAATCACGCTTTCCAAAAGGTCCCTGTGTGGACTACCTTCCAACCTTTCTTTATGAAAACTATAATAAACCCCTAAAATTAATTTCTTACCATCATATCCAAGCGGCTTTGCAGCTCTTAACAATGCTTCTGTGGAAGCATTTTTCGGCCGTATCTCCGCTAAGATCCTTAACCAGATTTCGTCTGAAAAACTTCTGCTGTCGTCCAATTTAACATTCGTCTGACTTCCTTCATTATCGATTACTTCGTAAGCGCCGTCAAAATTGGTGACAACCTTTTTGTCGACATCTGTATGAATTGTTTCGGTTTTAGTTCCAATAGTCTTGCTTCCACGACCACTCTCACTCTTCAACGTTTTGCGTTTAGAGTTTTTTTTGTCTGCCGATAATCTT
>Ga0155061_164_pt1 | contig 7140 bp, 8 predicted proteins | sample RifCSPhighO2_01_FD_106029 | JGI IMG/M metagenome (GOLD analysis project Ga0155061, IMG submission 106029) | Candidatus Woesebacteria bacterium RIFCSPHIGHO2_01_FULL_38_26b
CAAAAAATTGTAGATTCTTGGCCAGGTAATATAGACGATTCAAGAGCACGAACCGACTGGGGCTGGCAGCCGGAATACGATTTCCAAAAATCTTTCAGTGAATACCTCATCCCCGAAATTCAAAATAGGTATAACCGTTAATGACAAAACTGATAAAGAACTCACTCGGTGTAAAACCTGACAGAAAAATATATCTTCCAGATGTTTCGAAGCAAACAAAGAAAATTACTCATGATATTTTCAGCAGTAAAGAATGCCTGAAACTACTTCAATTAACAGAAAACAATCCTTGGCACAAAGAAGAAAATGTCTTTGAGCACGTTTCTCACGTATTTGCTAATTTACAAATACTCATAACTTTTGGATTTGTAAAAAGTGAAGAGCTAAAAAAGAAATATATTAATTATTTTGGTCAATCTATTTCCAATACTCATAATTTCCTAAGAAAAGATTTATTTTTAATATCCTGTTCACTTCATGATATTGGAAAGATTAAAACTCTAAAAACACTTGAGAATGGTACCACCATTAGCACAGGACATGAACTAGCTAGTGTTGTAATAGCTAAAAATTTACTACGAAATGTTTCCTTTTCAAAAGAGGAACAAGGATATATTTACTACATTATAGATAGACACGATTTTTTTAATCTCGATTTTTGCAACTCTAAATTAACTAAAAATCCTTTTAAAGATTTTACAATTTTGAAAAAAATAGAACCCCACTATGCTTTAGAGCTGTTATTACATATTATTGCTGATGAGTACGGGGCCAAAATTACTCTAAAATGGCGAAATTACTTATTGTACAAAGTTATCGCTGAATATCCTGTGTTTAATTAAGGTAATCTCACACTCTTCCTCTTAGAATCATCGCGTCAATTATTCTTTTAACAGCCAAAACGTATGCTGCTTTACGATAGGAAATTTTCCGCTGGTGAGAAATTGTATGAACTTCTTCAAACGCTCTCTCCATCACCTTTTTTAGTTCCCTGTTAACCTTTGCTTTTGTCCAGTTGTAGCCATGAAGGTTTTGCACCCATTCAAAATATGAAACTGTTACTCCACCGGCGTTACATAAAACATCCGGTAAAACGTGCTTTTTGCCTTTGAGTAATATTTCCTCGCCTTCGGGAGTCGTCGGACCATTCGCCAGCTCGAGAATCGTTTTTGCTTTTATTTCCCTTGCGTTTTTTTCAGTGATAGCATTTTCCAGAGCAGCTGGGGCCAAAATATCTACGTCTAAATTTAGTAGTTCATCATTTGAAATAAGTTTCAACTTATTCTTCTTGGCAATGACGGCAAATGAACCAAACTTTTCCTTTAATTTTGCCAACTTGTCTATATCGAGTCCTTTTTTATTATATATTCCTCCGATGGAATCAGACACGGCCACAATTTTGTAACCCATGCCACTTGCTATTTTTGAAAACCAAAAACCAACATTTCCAAATCCTTGAATTGCAATTGTAGTATTACTAGGGATCAACCCTTGATGGTCGGCATAGGAATCTAAGATATACGCTCCTCCTTGGCCGGTTGCTTCGGTTCTACCCATTGATCCGCCAAGCTCAATTGCCTTTCCCGTAAAAGTAGCTGGAGCGTGACGACCAATAACTTTCTCGTATGCATCGAGTGCCCAAGCCATTATTTTTTCATCTGTATTGACATCGGGTGCTGGAACGTCTACCCAAGGGCCAATATGGGGAGCTAAAAATTTAGCATACTCTCTGGTTAATCTTTCCAACTCTTTCAAAGAAAGATCTTTAGGGTTAACCGAAATTCCGCCTTTTCCTCCTCCATACGGAATGTTCACAACTGCACACTTTATACTCATCCAGGTTGAAAGTGCCTTTACTTCGTCCTCATCAACATTTGGGTGAAATCTTATTCCGCCTTTATATGGCCCGCGAGCGTCGTTATGTTGACTGCGATATGCCTTGAAAGTTTTGGTTTTCCCATTATCCAGTTTTATCTTTATCTCCTTTTTAAGAAAATTATCTATCTTTTTTAGTCTAATGATAGTCTTATTAAATACCGTTTTATCGGCGTAATCTTTTATTAGAATCCCCGAAACTGCACCTATTTGTTTTTTTGCGTTTTCAAATGCGGATATCATATGTTTTTGTAAATAGAACTCGTTTCAAAACTCGCCTTTCAGGCTCGTCTTGAGGCCTTACGGCAAGTTATATGAAGTGTTTTGAAACCACTTCATAATAATATTAATATATAGGGAGATGAAAAATATTTTTATTATTAAAAACTTTTTTGAAACCCATTTTTTAATAATACTTATTTTTACCTATTTAACAATACGATTAATTAACCTCACACTTTTACCGATATTTAACGACGAGGCTATTTACTTGGATTGGGGATACCGAGCAATCAATATTAAGGGATATTTATCCTATCCAATTATGCATGCAAAACCGCCACTCCTTGTCTGGATTTTCGGACTAATGCAAAAAATCATTTCTGATCCTTTACAGGCTGGAAGAATTATATCCGTGTTTGCAGGCCTTCTGACTACGTTAGGTATCTACAAGATTTCGCAAACAATTTTCGGTAGGAAAGTAGCAATAATTGCAACAACAATTTATCTAATTAACCCTCTTTTTATATTTTATGACAGACAGGCTTTAATGGAATCGTCTATCTCTGCAGCTGGAGTCTGGTCATTTCATTTTTTTCATCGATTACTTAGTGAGCATAAAGTAAAGTATTCAATACTCTTAGGTATAAGTCTGGGTATAGGGTACTTTATTAAATCAAATTCTTTCGCGTTTATTATTTCCGTATTTATTCTTGGGATCTATTATATATTTAGATCTGAAAATATAAAATCTAAACAATTAATTAATAATTTATTTATAGTTCTAATAATATTTCTAATTGTAATTTCTCCTCTTATCCTAAATCAATATTTCTGGACCACACTTTCCCAAAATAATAACTATATATTGATGCCGAAAGAATTAATCAAATTTCCGATTACAACTTGGTTAAAAAATTTTTGGATTACACTATCCATTTCACTTGTCTATCTTAATCCTCTGATTTTATTAAGTGCTATCGTAGGAATATTCTTTCTCGTAAAAGAAAGAAGAAATGGACTTTTCCTTGTCTGGTGCTTAAACGGAATAGCAGTCTCAGTTCTACTGGTTAAGTTAATGTCGGTGCGTTACATTGTTTCTTTTTTACCTCTGACCACTGTTCTAGCTGCCTACGCACTAGATAAAATTCACGAAAAGCTAAAATTAAGTGCAGTTATACTATTATCAATTATCCCATCAGTCATCTTGAGCTATTTTCTAATTTTTCATCCGCTTACGTATTTCGAATTATTAGATAAAATAACAATTCATTCTCAAAAAGAAGAATATATGACGAATTGGACATCGGGATATGGATTTGAAGAAACAAAAGGATATCTTGAAAATAGTGCAAAAAATAAAATGATAATAGTAGGCGTAAGAGTCGACGAAGGGATACCCGAAAACGCAGTGTTTGCATATTTCTTAAACTCAACGAATATCAAACCTGTTGTTTTTGATTCTCTTATTCTCGACAATAAAATATTCGAGTACGATTGCCTAAAGACTTCAATTCCCTTTTATTTTGTCAGTCGTGATGGCAATTTAACAGGGCTTAATAAATTTTTCCAGGAGGAAAAACGATTTTATAAACCCGAAGAAAAAAACTATATCGGAATTCATAGTTTAAAGGATAATTGTCAAGGAAAAACGCTGGAATTAAACTAAAACGGAAAATAATATTTTCTTAATGTTCCCGGATAGACGATAATTTTTCCTCCAAAACTTTCTTTAAATCTTGTAAACCCTTTCCACGTTTTCAAAGGATACCTTTCGTCGTAAATTCCCTCAAAGTCAAATTTTTTTAATTTTATCCTTTTGGCAAGTTTAATTGCTTCCCAAACCAAAAGAGTTGGGGCAAAATTTCTATTTCCTTCTTTAGTTGAAGCAGCGTACATATAATGTAATGATTTATCCGCTTTAATTAATAAAACTGCTGCAATTAATTCTTTTTTTAAATATGCAAATAAAATTATGGCGTTTCCTCCAAAAGCTTTATAAATAGAATAAATTTCATTTCTCATTGAAAAATATAAACCTCTTTTACGAGCACTTCTGTGCCAAAATTCAGAGAATAGATGAATGTTTTTGGACGTTCTGACTTTAACTGCACGCCTTACCGCCAAACCAATGTTATAGCGTGTTTTATAATGCATATCTTTGAGTATTTTCTCATCTTTCTTTGATAGATCGAATCGAATCGTTTTTGAAGGAAGGTTGGTCGTTTTTGCTAGCTTAAATTTTCCCTTGCCTGAATAATAATCAAAAAGCTTATTGTTTAACGGTTCTAAAAATACAACGAATGCTTTTTTATGCTTGGCCAAAATCTCTAAATCAGGAATTGGAACTAATTTGTCAAACCTCTGAATCTTAATAATCGATCCCAAAATAGGTAGTCTTTTACAGAAGTAATACATGCCTTTTATTTTGCCAGCCTCCCATCCGAGAAGTCTCATATATTCCGCATAGCCATCGGTTTGCCTTAAATCCAACATTATTACTTTAGTACTTCCTTACTAATATCCACAAAAACAAACATTATTTACAGTTAATAGCCGTCGATATCACTACGATGATTCGAATCATCGTAGTCATTATATTTATAAGATTCGAGTGAGCACCTCTTCACTATATTAAATTAAATCGAAAATTTTGATAAGCTTATCTTGATTTCTACTTACAAACCAGACTAAGTAAAGTCCAATGCCGGGTAAAACCACTATTTTCTCAAACCACCCACCCGTCTTCATTCTTACTTTTTTTATTGGAGGAATTCCAAAGTTTAAAGGTATGGGAAAAAGTAAAGGCACTCCTTCTTCCGTCAGGCTGTCGGCCAAAAGGTGAGAAAGATATCCAATCATAATTGCCAGAAGTAAAATCTGAGGATCAACGAAACTCGGATTAAAGATTTTTGAAAGTCCCCAATCCAAAAACCTGTAAGTTAAAAAAACTCCAACCAGGGAATGAGTTAATGTTCGATGTTTATAAAAAATTCTCCTTGCAACTCGCCCGATAGAATGTCCGTAGGGAAGCATTTTCCACAACCTATTTCCTGCTCCGTCCATATCCGGCAAAGTTGCTCCGATAATATTTCCGATTAATGCCGTAAACAAAGTGTATAAATTAAGTGAATTGGGTTGGTAAAATGCCGATACTGTTACAAGTGAAGCAAAAGCGAACGCATCATGTGTTCTTGAGGTCATTTGTTAATTGTACATTAAGGGTTTATCACTAAGAAATGCCTCGATAAATGACGCTGCAAAGTTATTTGCATAAAAATCTTTATAATCTTCAAAAGTCATATATTTACTTCGGATAGACTTTCTAAAACTCTCCTCCAAATCGTACTTAGTTTCAACTCCAGAACTCAAATCCGAAAGAAAGATTTTTCCTTCCTTCGTCTTTTTATCTATCACCAAAGTATACGCATCGATGTTTAAATAGAAACCATTCTCAGAGGCTTTTCTGGCAATTTTTTTTATTTGCTCTGCCAACACGCTACTATTTAGTGCAAGGTTATTCGGATGTATATTATGTCTATCGACTATTTCGTATTTTCCCCCATAAGTTAAATCCGTCATCAATAGAAGCTTATTATCATCAGACATTCTCAACGTAGGAACAACTGGTAAACCAATCTCTTTAAGTCTATGATGTCTTTCAAAAATCATCTGAGGAGTTAATTTATCTTCAGAACTAAATTCTTTTAGAAACAAGCCTATTTCCCTTCTATTGCCGTTTTTAGAATCAACAAAGGTCTGGACGAAATTTTTCCACCCTTCCATTCCTTCGTTTCCTTCCCGATAAGGAAATAGGACTAGATCTATATATTTAGATTCTCCATATTTTCTAAACCTTGCTTCAGTGACGTCTTCCATAAATTAAAGCTATTTTGAATACTCTAAATAAAGTCTTTCTCTATCCTTATGTAAAATCTTTTGTTGCTGTTGGATATTCTCTAAAGCTGTTTTTAAATGAGGTTTCAATCTGAAATCTAGAATATTAACGATCTCCGCCCATTGAGTAATAAGATGGTGTTCACGGTTATCAAGTGCCCTCCTTATATATTGAAATTGAATATGGCGGGTTAAACCGTGCCATTCCGGAAATGTTGCCAAAAATTCAGGGTCGTATTCGCCCATTTCAATCGCCTTTTCCAAAGTCATATTTGGTAAAGCCGGACTCTTCTTTCCCGATAGTTTTTCTCCTGAAGATTCCTTTTCAAATACCATATTGTAATTTTACTACTTCTTAGTAATTAGACATCAAGTTAAATTTATTCGTCTTAAGAGATGATATAATCTTAAGGTTTTATCATGCACCAAATATTTACTAAAAGAAAATTAATATTTTTAGTATTAGTTTTATTAATATTTGTATTAACTACTCTTGCAATAATTAAATATCTTTTTTCTAATAATAAAGTTGAGGAAAATTACCTGGTTTCAGAAAATACGATCACATCTCAACCAACCTTAACTCCAACCATAAAACTTACACCAATTCCTTCGCCTACTCCCACTATCGATATTTATGCCGGAATGGAGAAAGATAAATTTTTTATCACTTTTTACGGCTGGCCAGACAACGATCCGCCGGGAAACGAAATAGCATACCCAACTAAACGTTATTCGAACTCAAAGCATAATTTTGCAAGTGGCGTAGGAACTTATCAAGATCCTGTAACTTTTGCATCGGACCCCGATGAAATTTCTGTTGGTACAATTTACTATGTACCTAATTTGAGGAAATATATTATTATGGAGGACTATTGTGAGGGATGTGTACAAAACTTCGCTGACGACGAAAAACATTTCGATATTTGGGTAGACAGTGATCCGAATTTCGAAGTAGAGCTAGTAAATTGTCAAAAAAGCATGACCAAAAGAAATGCGCTTGTTATAACTAATCCCTCGTCAAATTTGCTGGTCAGAACCACTCCTTTTTTTAATAAACTAACCGGTGAGTGTAATGAATAATCCTGACTATTGATTAAGTATCGTATAATATAGAATATGAAACTAGCTGCCTTAGTTTTAGCAATA
>Ga0155061_140_pt1 | contig 6654 bp, 9 predicted proteins | sample RifCSPhighO2_01_FD_106029 | JGI IMG/M metagenome (GOLD analysis project Ga0155061, IMG submission 106029) | Candidatus Woesebacteria bacterium RIFCSPHIGHO2_01_FULL_38_26b
TATTTCGCTAGTTCGCTAATCGGCTCATATGGAACATTTTCGAAATTAACGCTCCAATTAAATGTCGCGTTAGCTACGCCTAAACTTTTAAAGACATCAAATACATGCTGATGTGCCTTTTTATATTCTTCGGGTTTTCTGCCCCAAGGATACCAGTTGCCGTTCATTTCGTGAGCAAAACGAATTATTACAGGTCCGCCGTAACTTTTAACATCGTTCGCAAATTTCTTTATATACTCATCAAAATTTCCGCTTATTATTTCCGACAGATAATCCTTAGATTGACTATTTCCTTCGCTAGGGTTCCAGGGCTCCCAGGCAATGAGCAGAGTTTTATTGGCTTTTCGGGTATATCCCAGATCTTCTAGATTTAAATACTTATTTTCCGGATGACCAAACTGCTTGTAAATAGATATAGTCGATATGTTTACTCCGAGTTTGTTTTCAATACTTGTAATTGTAGAAAATTTATTGGCATAATCGTCAACTACAATACCTATTTTTACTGAATTTTTTCTTTTAGGTTGAGTGCTCACTTCAATACTTTCTGCCGAAACGTTAGTTAGAGTTGGAGATAATCCTTCCTCAGCTGCCTTCTCGGACGATTCTCCGGCAAGTACTGAGTTTTTAAGATTATCATCTCCCGCGCCTTTCTTTTTAACAAAAATAGATGAAACCATAAATACAACTATTATAAAAATTACTGTTAAATACAATTTTTGTTTAATTCCGTCTCTATTACCAATTTCCATTTTTTAAAAAGCAAGAAAGAGAATAAAAATTATCGTTATGATTGTCAATAAGTAAATTAATTATTGCTTTCGACAATTACGCTTCCGACGTGGTTTAATTTATTCCAGGGATAAATTTCGCCTTTTAGAATCGCAACGATCGACTTATATAAAATAAAGTACCAAACGGGTTGATAATAAAATCTGCTTAAGGGAATAATCAAAAGTAACCAAATCCTCTTCTCCTTTGCCAGAATAAAAGCAATGATATTGAAAAGCATATGGATTGCCAGAAAATATAAAAAGAAAGTAACAACAAGTTTGTAATTAATAAAAAGAGTCGCTATTGCGATAATATCGACAAAAGGAGCGAGTAGCATAAAAGGAAGTTGTAAAAATATAAGAAAGGGTAAAATAAGCAAGAAAAGCATTCCCTTATCTTTTTTAAAATACGACTCCCTATGTTTGTAGAGAACCTGAAGTGTGCCAAATGTCCATCGGAAACGCTGTCTTACGAAGTTTCTTATGTTATCCGGCGCCTCGGTGTATGCCACTGCATCGGGTGCAAACACTGTCTTATAGCCTAATTTTTGAATTCTCACTGTCATCTCAGCATCTTCGGTCAGGGTATCATTTAAAAACCCTCCTGCTTTAGTTGCAGCAGTTTTTCTCCAAGCTCCCAGTGCCCCGGGGACAACAGGAATTGCACCCAGATTACTGTATGCGCGGCGGTCTAAATTCAATCCGACAATATATTCTATCGCCTGAAAAGCCGATATCAAATTTTTTATATTTCCCACTTTAATATTTCCCCCGACTGCACCTATTTTTTTATCGCTGAATGCCGCTACCATTTTTTGAATAGTGTTAGGTAAAACTTGAGTATCGGCGTCAATAATGAGAACAATCCGGCCTTTGGCTACTTTTATTCCTTTATTCAATGCCGCGTACTTTCCCTGTATTTTTTCTTTAAACAATCTTAGATTTTTGATTTTTAATCTCCTTCTCATATTTAATATAATTCTCCCTGTCGCATCTTTTGAATTATTATCTATCACTATTGCTTCGAATCTCGGATATTTTGAATTAATCACGGAGTTAACTGTCTTAGCAATACTATATTCCTCGTTATATGCCGGAATAATTACTGAAACAAACGGTTTAAGTTTAGACAATTTGTTTCTTTTAAATGTCTTACTCAATATTAAACTCAGATATATCACTCCGTTAACTGCAAATATACCAATTCCGAATATAAAAAATATTCTTAAAAATTTATTTATATATGCAAAAATAAGTAAACTTACCTTAGCCGCTTTTGAAATTATTTTTTCCTTCAAACTTATTGGTTTAAGTAATTCTTGCAAGTTTCCTGCAAGCTCACCGTCTATTAGCCTGAAGTTATAAAAATTGTCTTTATAAAGTGAAATTATATAAGGCAGTGCTTTAATTGTTGAGGTCCTATCTCCACCCCCGTCGTGCATAAGAATTACTTGGCCTTCTAGTGGGTTAAAAGCAGACTTTATAACCAAATCGGGGTCGCTATAGCGCCAGTCATTCGAATCGATTGTTGATGAGACTATAGTATAACCGCGCGAAAGAGCATTTACGGATAGGATCAAACTGTTTAAAGAAATTGTATTTTCCACTCCCCAATAAGGAATTCTGAAGAGTCTGGTTTTATAACCTGTTTCAGCTTCGATAATTTTCTGAGCAGCATCTATTTCCAGCATTGTTTGAAGCTTATTCTGATTTAAACCTTCGTCTTCTTTGGTATGCGTAAAAGTATGGACTCCGATTTGATGTCCTTCTTTAATAATTCTTCGGACGATATCCGGATATTTCAACACATTCTCCCCTACAACAAAAAATATTGCTTTTACATTTTCTTTTTTTAAGATATCAAGTATTTTCTCTGTGTAAACAGGTTGCGGACCATCGTCAAAGGTGAGAATTATTTCTTTATTATTGAGGCTAGCGAATCTTTCAATCTCATAATAATCGGAGTCAATATTTATTCCTACAAGAATGCCTTCTCCTCCAACTTCTATTATATCTTTTTGATTAGCGCTTATCTTATTTATGGCCTTTTCTATTTCTACTTTAGTATTCAGCTGATCCGGGCTATCAAACTGGACTGCTTTATAGAGACAAAAAAGTAAAAATAAGCCTAAGATATTGATTAAGCATATTACTATAGACAGCTTTGTTGTTATCCTTGCGAATCTTCTTTTATGTTTATCATGGAATACGAATATTTGTTTGGGCATCAACTCTAAATACGTGAGGATTCACGTAAGTTATGTAATTGAAATTACTTTTTAAATTTGTACTCATTTAACAATAGTCTGATTAATTCGGTGACTGAAAATAAGTAAATATTTTAAGTATCTTATATTGATATATTATATTTTTTAGTTTAATACAAGTGGGGTTTTTGAATCCGAAGATTTTTCTTCACGGAGATTTACTTTAATAGGACGGACTAAGTTTATTCCCAAAGACGAAATTTTAAATCCGACATTAAGCATAAAAGACATCAAAAGTATATGAGCGATTAAATTCATTGGCCTATTTAAGACATCGGAAGAAATTAATTCAGTTTTCAGTTTACCGCTTTGTTTCAGATCTGCCACCTGCTCCGGAGTGGCTTCACTGCCAACCAGATTTGACATATCTATTGAAATCGAAGGTAAATTAAATATCGTAACCGGCTCTGATTTTTTTGTAAAGACAAAGTAAATATTTACTGCAGTGAATATAATTACAATAAGACCTACTACAATTAATACATAACCCAACACTCTTTCGCTCATAATTAATACTAACAGATTTTTGTAAAAAGTTAAGCAAATTTTAAATTAGATATTGAAGCTTAAACTTACAACCTATATACTTTTATCAATGCAACCGATGGATTTGTTCTATATTCTTCTATCTATTTCTTTAATTATTTTTATAAGTTTTTACGTTTGGGTTGCCATTGCCTTAATAAAAACTCTAAAACTAATCCGCAGGATTTTCGAAGAGCTGGAGCAAAAAGCCCAAAGTCTTTCTACTATTAAAGAAAGTCTTAAATTCGGAATTTTAACTTTTTTGAGTAATGTACTGGGCGAAAAAAAGGAGAGAGGTGATTAAGTTGGCAAAATTAAATAAAAAGAAAAAGTTTAGTCCTTTAAAAGCGGCTGTTGCAGGTGTCGCACTCGGCGCTGCTGCAGGTGCAGCTGCATATGCACTTAAGGATAAAAAAAGTAGAGACAATTTAAAAAAGTCTCTCAAAGAATTACAGCAAAAAGGCGAAAAAGGACTACTTACCGCAAAGAAGCTTATTAATAAAGCAAAAGAGGAAAGTAAGGAAAAATTGGCCAAAGAACTGAAAAAGACAATTAAAAAGGTTGCTTAATCTTACGTAAGGCGTCTTCACTCATGCCGAAATGGTGGCCGATTTCGTGTTTTACTGTGTCGGCTATTAATTCCCGTAGGTGTTCTTCGCTTCTTGCGATCATCAGTAGGGGATTTTTAAATATTGTTATTTTATCTGGTAAGGTGCCTCCTATCCCATATCTTCCCCTTTTTATCCTCGGCACTCCCTCATATAAACCTAAAAGCAATTTCCCGTTTCCTTCATGAATGTGTCTAAGTTGATTATTATTAGGAAAATCCGCTATCACTATCTCTACATTCTCTAGTTTTTCTTTATACTCTGCCGGGATTTCTTCTATTGCTTCTTTTACTAAGTTTTCGAAAATACTATCTTCCATAAGCGAATTATATACTAACCTTATTGAAAAAATAATTTCAAAGTGTTATTAATTATATTTAATGAAAAGGATACTTTTGGTCGAGGACGATATCGACATTCAAAACGTTTACTCGCAAAAACTAAAAAGTTCGGGATTTGAAGTAATTCTTGCAGCCGACACCGATAAGGCTTATCATCTGGCCAACGAGCTTATTCCCGATATAATACTTCTTGATATTATGCTTCCGGGAAAAATGAACGGCTTAGAACTTTTGGAAAAACTCAAAAAAGAGGAAAAAACCAAACACGTTCCCGTAGTTGTTCTGACCAATCTCGACACCGAAAAAAATTCCGCTCTCAAAGCCGGTGCAAATGCCTACCTCATTAAAGCCAATACCGATCTTGGTGAGATAATTGATTTGGTTAAAAAGTTTACTTAAAATTAACCCTTTTTGAAGATACTATACGAGTCCGCTTCGAGTGGAAAATCGTTTTTTAGCATTTCGATTACTTTATCTCTCAGCTCATCCGAATTGACATGTCCATCGATCGAATTTTGGGAAACCCAATTTTTAATTTCAAGCGCAATTCTTTGAGCATCAACCACTTCAACTCCCGCCTTTGTCATGGACGCAATTAGTTTATCATTACTCCAATCCTCCAGGCTTTCGTCCCGTTTTTTTACTTTAAGTGGGTTCATTTTTCTACTACTTTCGTTATTTTTTTACTTTTCGAACTAGGTTGTCGTTCTGAAAGTCTACGATAGACGTAAGCTTGGGCAATTAATGTTAAGGGGTAAGAAATAATTATTCCGACACCCAGCGCCAAAAGTCCCAAAATATTCACGGCAATTAGTAATAGTCCGAAAAGGAAAAGCTCCCACTTAATATTTTTGGTTAGTCTCCAGCTTTCCTTAATAGCTTGGATTGGCCCAAGCCCTTTGTCTACGACTAGATAAGTAGTAAATTGCAGTTTTACACTTAAAATTATCCCGGGAATAATAAATAATACAAAACCGGCGATAACAATCAACCCTCCCAGCGTCTCGGTTAGAAGATAGTTAATAATATAACGATAATTTTCGTAAAGATCGGAATACTTTAATTTTTTTCCATCGACCACATTAAGAATTGACTTAATAAATCCAACAGTAACAAGCGAAGATACAACAACACTGGCAAGTCTAACAACAAGTGAAAGAACTACCATGTCTTTTGGAATCCTTGAAGAAATATATTCTGGAAGCCAGCTTAGAGCTGCAATTATAATAACTACTACTATAAAAAACCTTATATTTTTCTTAAGCTTATCCCAACCGAATTTTACGGCTTCTTTTTTCGAAAAATGATTCATTAATTTATTGTAGTGGCATTACTTACCATTGTCCAGAAGCTGCAGAGGATAATAGAAGCCAATTAAGATTATAGTCAAGCCTCGCTGTATTTCAAAATATTAATCGACTATACTAAGTGTGTAGTGAAAAAGTTTATTATTTTAATTTTGGTAGCTCTCCTTATATTTTTATCATTTGTAATTACCAGATTCAAAAAACCCGATATAGCAATTATTACTGATCAAATTTCGACTCCAACTATCGCGACAGAAGTAGAAATGACACAAACTCCTTCCTTAAAATTAACTCCGAGTGTAAGTACTCGAGGTGGAACAAAAATCTCATGGATAATTGTAAGAGATCTCAAAAAAATAGTGCTCATTCCGAACTTCGAAGAAAAAGCTACGTCAAATGAAGCTAAAAACGCTAATTCTTGTATTAATATTATCAGCGGCGGCTTCTACAAAGAGGGAGATGTTCCAATTGGGCTGTTTATTTCTGAATCCAAATTATTAAACGCCGCAGAAGAAAACGACACATTCAACGGCTTTTTTTCTATTACGATGGACGATGTTTCTGACATTAGCTACACTTCTCCAACATCGGCGAAAATTGCTTTACAGTCCGGACCCATCGTTTATTTTAACTCAAAACCTGTAAATTTATCGCTCGTGAGAGACGAACCAGCAAGAAGAATCATTTTGGCATTAAATCACGTGGGTCAGGTTATTTTTGTCGTCTTTTATGAAAGAAATTCTACTACCCTTGGACCAAAATTATCAGAGGTCCCTAAAATGTTAGAAGACCTGGATAAAAGTACTAACCTTGACTTTGAAAAAGCAATAAAC
>Ga0155061_142_pt1 | contig 6460 bp, 7 predicted proteins | sample RifCSPhighO2_01_FD_106029 | JGI IMG/M metagenome (GOLD analysis project Ga0155061, IMG submission 106029) | Candidatus Woesebacteria bacterium RIFCSPHIGHO2_01_FULL_38_26b
TAGTGGACAGGATCCGATAAAAGTAGGAGAAAGTTTCCTGATGGAAGAGATGCGTTTAAGAACTTTTTCTCCATTTCTGTCGACGCCTCATTATATTGGATTAACAGCGCATATCGTAGGCAAGCTTGGATTAAATCGGTCAATTAAAACCGATTTTGATCCTAAGATTGGATTAACTAACGAAGAAATTGAATATCTAATTGATCAAGATTTTGATTTAGGTATTGCAAAAGCTTTGGTGCACATGGGATTATTTTATTCTAAAAATTTTAAAAATAAATTAAACGGCACTGTGTACGAAGGCATTAATAAGCATTTAGAAGAAGCTGAAGCCTGTTTAAATTATTCGAGAGCATCAGACAGAATAAAATTTATGCCACAGATAATATTGGATGTTTTAAAAACTAACAAAAATTAATCAGATTATCTTCTGCCCGCTCACAAGCACTTCTTCGGTTTTGAGCTTCCAATAACTTTTGCCGTTTGTTTAATGCCAATTCTTTTAATCCGAACCATGAATGTAATTTATTATGGAAACAGGTTAAAAAATTGTCAAATAAAAAATATTTTCCCAATCCTAGTTATTACCATTCCTATATAATTAAAAATAAGATGGACGATATATTTCCCACAAGAGATAAGCTTTTAACGGGAACAAGTGTAATTATTATCGAAAAGCATAACCAGAGGTCGGGTATAGAGTCAGCCGGAAAGATAGAACGGATTCTAAGCCCCGGATTTTCTCACCCACACGGAATAAAGGTCATGTTAACTGACGGCAGGGTTGGCAGAGTTAAAAGAATTGCTTAAAAACCTTAATCTACCAAGAAGAATTTTAATTTGTAGTATAATTAGCACTTAGGTGAAGCGAATGCTAAAATGAATGTTTTCCCGAATTCTGATATTTAAAAAATCTAAGAATTTTTATTATGGCCGCTAAATCAGATTATTATGACATACTCGGAGTTTCTAAGGGAGTTTCTGCGGATGAGCTTAAAAAAGCATACCGCAAGCAAGCCTTGGAGTGGCATCCGGATAGACATCAGGGAGCCGATAAAGAAGCTGCGGAGAAACGCTTTAAAGAAATAAATGAGGCTTATCAGGTACTATCCGATTCCCAAAAGCGCTCGGCTTACGATCAATTCGGCCACGAAGCTTTCTCTCCCGGCGGAGGTTTCCGGGGAGCGGGAGGATTTGGCGGAGCGAGCCCCTTCGGTCAAGGTCAACAGGGACGTTGGGGGCCTTTTACATACACCTATACTACTTCGGGTGGTGATGGAGGTTCACCCTATAGCGGTTTTGATTTTGGAGACCCCTTTGACATATTCGAATCCTTTTTTGGTGGATCACCATTCAGTGCCCGCTCCGCTCGTATTCCAAGATATAGCATTACTTTGGAATTTATGGAGGCAATAAAGGGAGTTGAGAAAGAAGTTTCAACTGAAGGTAAAAAGAGAAAAATAAAAATTCCTGCCGGAGTGGATGAGGGTTCAAGAATTCAATTCGGCGATTTTATATTATCTATAAATGTAAAACCTCACGAGATGTTTGAAAGAGATGGGACAGATATCCATATAAAAATTACCATTCCTTATTCACTCGCCAGTTTGGGAGGAGAGATTGAAGTACCCACAATCGACGATTCGGTAAAAATAAGAATTAGACCGGGAACTCAGTCCGCAACGATACTTCGCTTGCGGGGTAAGGGAGTTAACCATCTTCGCGGACGCGGGCGTGGGGATGAATATGTTCATATAATTGTTAATACTCCGGAAAAGCTGACCAGAGAGCAAAGGCAACTAATTACAGAATTAAAAGAAAGCGGTTTGTAAAAAATATTTTGTTATGGCCAGAAGAAGTAAATCTAAAAAATTAGGTAATATTATTAGCTTTTCCGTAATAATTACAATTGCGTCAGTAGTGTTTTTATTGGCAAATAAAATAAAGAATGAACAAAAAATTGGCAAATCTGTGGCAACAAATCTACAAAGGTGTGAATATGTATTAAGTTGGGGATCTTTAGGAAGTGGAGATGGGAAGTTTAATAAGCCGAGTGGCATTGCAGTTAATGCGTCGGGAACAAACGTATGGGTAGCTGACACAGAAAACAATAGAATTCAGCAATTTGCTTCCGACGGAACTTTCCAGAGAAAATGGGGCTCACTAGGAAGTGGTAATAGTCAGTTTAATAAACCAATTGGGGTTTATTATGATGATAGGTCCGTCCCGGCAAATATATATGTCGTTGACACAGGTAACTATAGAATACAGAAGTTTAATAATTTCGGAAGATTTATTGGTAAATGGGGTTCTTACGGAAAAAAAGATGGACAGTTTGATAAACCTCGTGACATAGCTGCCGATTCAAAAGGTAATATTTATGTTGCCGATACAATGAATCATCGAATCCAGAAATTTGACCCAAATGGGAAATTTATTTCCAAATGGGGTTCGCCGGGTAGCGGCAGCGGGCAATTTAATCAACCCCAGGGAGTGGCACTTGATCTTGAAGATAACGTTTATGTAGCCGACGGAGTAAACAACAGAGTTCAAGAGTTCGACTCAAATGGTAATTTTTTAGCAGCATGGGTAGGTAGTAAGTATGCCTTTAATCTTCCGGCGGGTATTGACGTCAAAAGATCTGAAAAAGCCGTATATGTGGCAGATTCGTTTGATCATTCAGTTAACAAATATAATACTTTGGGAGTATTGTATGCGAGTTACGGTAGTTTTGGTTCGAAAGAAGGACAATTAAGTGAGCCTAGAGGTATCGGAGTTGATCAGAAAGAAAATGTCTTTGTTGGCGATACGGGAAATAGTAGAATTGTAAGGTTCCGCTGCCCTCCCCTGAAACAGACCAATTGACTTATTTGGCCTTCACGAGTAAACTTATAGTGGTTAGAATGTATTTGGTGGGAAGAAATGCCCACCTTTTTTAATACTGGGTAAAAGGCGGGAAGTAAAAGTTTAAAGTTATTAAGTTTGTTTACCTTTCACCATTTACCTTTCACCTAATAATGCAGACACCGAGAACAGAATTTGCACAAGCCTTGAGGGCTATAGCCACCGAGCGTGGCCTGGAAGCCGATGTTATCCTGGACACAATAAAACAGGCAATTGTCGCTGCTTATAAACGCGACGCGCGAGAAAAAGGCGAAGACACCGAAAGTTTTGATTATGATGCCGAGATACATCCATCTTCCGGTGAGGCGAAAATATACTCATGGCCACTTGAGAAACCCGAAGAAAGAAAAGATGTTACTCCACCCGGTTTCGGAAGAATTGCGGCTCAGACTGCAAAGCAGGTAATCCATCAAAAAATAAGGGAAGCCGAAAAGGGAGCAATTATGGATGAATTTTCGGGTAGAATAGGCTCACTCATTTCCGGAATAATCCTTCGTTTCGAAGGTCCCGACGTGCGAATTGATCTTGGCAGGACGGAAGGCATTATGCCAGCTGATGAAAGAGTTCCTAATGAAAGACTAAACATAGGACAAAGGCTCTCATTTTTGCTCATCGATATAAAAGAAACAATGAAGGGGAAGTTGATTATCCTGTCCCGCGCTTCTCCCGACTTTGTTAAAAAACTATTTGAAAGGGAAGTTCCTGAAATCTCAACGGGTAGCGTCGAAGTAAAACTTATTGCAAGAGAGGCGGGAGTACGAACTAAGATGGCGGTTTCTTCAAATCAGTCGGGGGTCGATCCGGTTGGATCCTGTGTCGGTCAAAAAGGCGTTAGGGTTCAGGCTGTCACAAACGAACTGGGTGGAGAAAGAGTAGATATTATTCCCTATACCGAAAAAATGAGCGATCTCGTTAAGGCGGCTCTTGCGCCGGCTGAAGGTCTTAGTGTAACTCTCGATGAAAGTTCCAGGACGGCAAAAATAAAAGCTCCTGAAGACCAGCTTTCTTTGGCAATCGGTAAGGACGGACAAAACGCAAGATTGGCGGCTAAGCTGACAGGCTACAAAATTGAAATTAAGGAGACAAAACCGACAAAAACCAAAAAAGAAGAAGTAAAGACTGACGAAAGTGAAGAATTAAAAGCACCTAAAAATAAGAGTGGAGTTATAGTTAAGGGCTCTTGATTTAATGGGAAAAATCTTTAGAAAGGACAAAATTTATGAAGGATTTAAAGAAGGAAAATGTTTATTTGCGACCACCGATTGTAGTCGTTTTGGGGCATGTCGACCACGGCAAAACGACCCTTCTTGATGCTCTCCGAAAAACAGATGTAGCCGCAAAGGAAGCCGGTGGGATAACTCAAAGCATTGGCGCATCCCAGGTTACAACCCGTGAAGGGAAAGTGGTTACTTTTATTGATACGCCGGGCCACTATACGTTTGCCAAAATGCGTTCAAGAGGGGCAAAAGTAGCCGACATCGCGGTACTTGTTATTGCTTCTGAAGACGGAGTTAAACCTCAGACAGAGGAAGCATTGAAGTATATAAAAGAAGCAGGAATACCAATGATTGTAGTCGCGACTAAGTCCGATCTTGCCTCAGCCAATCCAGAAATGCTCAGGTCTCAACTAACAAAGTTGGGAATAAATCTTGAAAAAAGCGGAGGCGACACCCCTTTTATTTCGGTATCTGCAAGGAAGGGTCAGGGTATTGAGGAGCTTTTAGAAACAATAACATTGCTTTCTGAAGTAAGTGAAATAAAAGGAGACGTTAACTCAAACTTAGACGCGGTAATCATAGAAACGGGTAAGGATAAACGGGGAACAATAATTTCTCTTATAGTCAAAGACGGAATATTAAGTGTAGGAGACGAGATTGCAACCGATACATCAAAAGCAAAAGTCAGAGGCATTTTTAACTATCTGGGAAAACAAGTAAAAAGTATAAAACCCGGAGAGCCGGGCCAGGTCTTGGGTTTTTCAGAACCTCCCCAGGTTGGATCGAGAGTTTGGAATATAAAGAATAAGGATATTTTACCCATAACTTCGAAAGCAAAACCTCTAAAAATTAAAGAGACCGATGAAAAGGTTTCCTTAGTATTAAAAGCAAGTAACGCGGGCATACTTGAAGCGATTTTGGAAAACTTATCTAAAGATGTTTTTGTAGTTTCAGCAACTGTGGGAGACGTTAACGAAAGCGATATATTTATTGCCAAATCATCAGGTTCCAGGATTTTTGCATTCGAATCAAAGATTGGCGGGAGTGCGTCGAGGCTTGCGGATACGGAAGGAGTGCTAATTGAAAACTTTACGATTATATATGAACTGTTTGAGCGAATGGACAAAATAATCGATGATGGAAATGTAAAAGTGTTGGGTAAGGCTCAGATAATTCAGATTTTTCCCTACGAAAATAAGAAAGTTGCGGGTTGTAGAGCGATCTCGGGTGAAATAGCAAAGAACGATGATGCTCTTGTCAGTAGAGACAATAAAGAGGTTGGCAAAGTAAAAATCGTATCAATGAAAAAAGGAAAAATAGACATCGAAAAAGTTAAACAGGGTGAAGAGTTTGGAGTTATACTAGCCCCCCAACTTGAATTTAAGATAGGAGATGTGTTATCATCCGTGCGTAATCCTTAAATTAATCAAAACATAGTTTAGTTAAATAAATTATTATATATGGAAAATTCTTTTAAGAATATTATCGATAAATCAAAATCAATATTGATACTTTTGCCGATAAGGCCCTACTTCGATCAGGTCGCCTCAGGACTATCGCTTTTTCTTTCTCTTAGAGATCAGAAAAATGTGCAAATTTCTTGTCCTTCTCCGATGGTAGTCGAATTCAATAGACTGGTAGGAGTAAATAAAATTTCTCAGGAGTTGGGTAATAAAAATTTAATAGTCAGATTTACCGATTACAAAGCAAATGATATAGAGAGAGTCAGTTATGATATTGAAAATAGTCAATTTAGACTGACGGTTATTCCAAAACAAAATATAAATCCTCCCAGCAAAGACCAAATAGAGCTGGCCTATTCGGGAGTTTCAGCAGACACTATTATTATAGTCGGCGGAGCAAACGAATCTCATTTTCCTGCGATAATATCGAAAGAGCTGTCAGGGGCCGATGTAGTACACGTCGGGACACGAGATATAACACTTTCTTCAAATAAAAGTTTCATATCTTTCTCCAGACCCGCGTCCAGCGTTTCGGAAGTAGTTTATAGTTTAATTAAAGAAAGCGGATATCCAATAGACGAAGATATTGCTACGAACTTATTGTCCGGAATCGAAGAAGGAAGTAGCAAATTTACAGAATCGGGTACGAGTGCACTTACTTTTGCGGCTATCGCCGACCTAATGCAGTCCGGAGGTAAAAGAATGGCTCCTGCACCCTATCAAAGACGTGAATTTACTCCCGGGTCAATTCCATCTACGCCTACACAAACTACTCGTGCTCCAATGATTACTTATACTCCTACTACTCAATCTCAACCACCTAGCGTGAGTCAAATACCCGCACCAACACCAGTAGCTATTGTTAACCCTAATGTT
>Ga0155061_158_pt1 | contig 5161 bp, 7 predicted proteins | sample RifCSPhighO2_01_FD_106029 | JGI IMG/M metagenome (GOLD analysis project Ga0155061, IMG submission 106029) | Candidatus Woesebacteria bacterium RIFCSPHIGHO2_01_FULL_38_26b
CTGCAAATTGCAAAAGAGTGGGATAAAAGATTAGACGAGATTTTATTAGGTGAAAATAAACGCTCGGTTGTTAATGTTTTAGGAGAGAATAAAAGGGCTCTGGTTGAGGCACACTTACTAGGGCCAATATCCGCTCTTACTTTAATTGATCTGATTAAAAGATCTGATCCAAGTCTAAAGAGCGGGCTAAGACCTTCCGAAATATTCGTTGGCGGTAAAAGAGATGTATATGATAAGGTTGACTTGGTGTTTAGATTCAATACCAAAACTTCCGATGGAAAACCCGTGGTTAGACTGGTTCAATTAAAATCGATTCCAGAGGTTGACGCGAGAGTCGCCAGAATTGTACCGGGAGAGTTGAAAAATAATTATTTCGGTCTGGTTAGAAAAGATGAAGCGGAAAAATTGATTAATTACTCAAAAGATCCTATATACAAAGATGCGCAAGTTAAGGCATTTGTCATATTAGTTCCGGCTTTTGATTCGAGCGTGGTTAACAACATTTATGGTATAATTCGCGCGAGTACGAAAGAGGGTAGAGATTTAATTGATGTGTTCAGGACAGAAGCGGTAGAACAAGGTTTTTTGCCAAGATTAAAAACAAGGAGTTAAAATATGGCAGACAATAAAAACGAAGGCGAGCCAGATAGCGAGAAGAAAAGTGATTTGGTTGAGGTTAAGTGGGACTTTATAAAAGATGAATTGCCGGATTTTCAAAACGACCCGGTGGATAAAATAAGAAACTGGGTGGAAAGGCTAACGTTTTTACCAAGAGAAACTTTAGACAAGCTTGCGGAATTGATTAATCAAGTCAGAGATCACACTAAAGGAGAATAACAGAAATCTTCAAAAATTTCGATTTTAATAATAGTTTGACTTATAGTTTGAGCCTGATATATACTACCGTCATGGATCAAGAAAGAACTGAATATTTAACCAATCACGAATTAAATGAAGAGGCGTTGAAGCTATATCAGATAATTCTTAGTACTTTAATGACTTCCGAAAGGTTTATTAGTGTACGCGATGAAAGAAAATCCAGCCAAGAACTTATTGATGAAAAAGGTAATTACGTCCCAATTGAGATAGTAATCAGCGATAACGATAAGTATGAAATAATAGTTAGTCAGGATTTTCGAAATATTTCTATGCGAAAGGAAGTAGTATTGCCATTAGAAAATGCAACATTGAGAAATATAGAAGAAATTGTTATAGCCTTGGGGGACAATACTTATTTTAGCTACGAAAGAAAACAAATTCTTACAAACGGCAAGAATACGATTTTACCGGATACCGCTTTTAGTATCGGAGATTCAAAACCGGCTTCAAACCGTATACAAACATTTTTAAAAAGATTCAGCGAGTTAACTTCGCCCCAATCCTAAAGCTTGAGTTTATCCCAGCCAGTTTTCTTTGAGCTTCATGAGAAACATTGTTAACTTGTTTTTCTTGGCCATTGAGGCTATTTCCCCCCGAAAATGAAGAAGTCCGGGTAATACCGAGAGAAATATTATAAGCCCGACGATCGGCAGTAAATACCGGTCCACTCCGGGAATAATCGAACCCAAGTAAAAGCCCATCAATGTCATTCCTGCACCCCAGAGTAGCCCCCCGAAAAAATTAAATGAAATAAATTTTTTATATTCCATATCTGCCATTCCGGCGACAATCGGAATAAAAGTTCTTACAGCTGGAACAAAACGGGCTAAGATTAGTGCTTTTCCACCGTGTTTTTCATAGAATTTATGAGCTTTTTCGATATATTTCTTTTTAAAAAAGAATGATTCGCGGCGGTTTAATAGCCATTTGGCCAGATGTCCTCCCATCCAAAATCCCGCCGAATCTCCTCCAACTGCAGCGATTATTACAAGGGGGACTAAAATATTTATATTCAAAAAGCCTTGCGAGGCAAGAAATCCTGAGGTAAAAAGAAGTGAATCTCCGGGAAAGAAAAAGCCGAAGAAAAGACCGGACTCGGCAAAAACCATAAAAAAGATTCCAACGTAACCAATTGTTTTGATAAGCTCAGCAAGGTCAAAATGAATTATATCCATGCAAGTTTTGATTTTAAAGTATAAGAGAGTGAAGAACAATATATAAGTTATAAAAAAATCCCAGCAGGTAGATATGAATTTATTATTTTCGTGCACATATCAAACCTGCCGGGAAAAACTATTTAACTAAAAGCAAATACACCTCGCTTAAGAGGTCATATGCGAAATAGCATAAAAGTGCGATTCCAGAAAGAATGTAGAGTAAATTAGCTAACTTTTGAATTCCTTTTCCAAAAATTCCTTCGAGAATTGTCAAAAGCATTCTTCCTCCGTCAAGAATCGGAATTGGGAGTAAATTGACCAAGCCTATAAAAAGACTAATTAACCAAGTATATACAAAAAGTACTGTTAAGAAATTATGTTCGGCAAGGTCGTTTTTTATGTCTTGAGTAAGTAGAGCGATTCCCGACTCCTCCTTTTTTTGGAACGCGAGAAAAAGGGAATTACAGAAATTTAAGACTATATTCGCAAGTACGATTATTCCTTCCTGTCCGCCCAGGATAAATGCTATTACGAAAGGTATACCTATACTCACGAAGGGTCCTGCTGCTGTCATTAAAAAACGTTTCCACCAGACAATTTCAAAAAAGTCTTCTTCGACCGGTAAAACCCCTCCCCATATGGGTAATAATCCTAGAGAAAGCGAGACAGTTTTGATTTTTCTCGAGTACACAGTCGGTGAACCTATAAATATACTTTTGATTGGTATTCCCAGAATCCAGGCGGCTAATGCGTGGCCGAGAATTTCGTGCACGGAAATTACGATATAGAGCGTAAAATAGAGTATTAACCAGGAAATTATTCTCTCCATTACTTTCTCCTTTTGAAATTAGATGATCGGGTTTATTAGTTAAGGTGCAGACTAGAGGATATTATAATCTTTAGCACAAATAAATTCAATTTCGCAAAAAGTTGAATGTCAATACCTATAGGGTTTATAATTACGTCTCTCGGGGTCAATTAGATTATCTTTGAACTTTTACAGGAGAGAAAGAATGGACCAAATAATGTCAGTCCACGACGCGTGGAGATTTCTCGAAAACCATCCAATATTTAGAGACAAGGATGGAATTAGTAGGTTCAAATCGTGCCTCGACATTGACGTAGTAGAAATTAATCCATTAACAGGCGAGATTGACGAAGACCCTAGATTAAATACAGGGATTCAGGTCTGGTTAGAGTGTGGAGCTTGGGAATCAGATTTAGGTTTCGGTGTCCCCAGTCATGATATAGACCTGGACTGTGGAGCGCCAACTTTTGAGGAAGCTCTAATCGAATTAGCCAAACTGGTGAAGACCAAATACGGAAAATAGCCCGTACCGACTGATTTTAACCAGTTAAATTTTTTTTGCTACCCGCTTAGATGGGAAATATTTATTCTATCAATTCCTATACTAAGCGGGTTTTTTATTTTAAGGGATAAGTTTTTGCTTTTGGTTGCATATTCATATATAATAGAAATTGTTTCTGATGAATGGCCTTGAGGTAAGTAAGGTTTTCGGCTTCGAATGCAGTACTTCCGAAAGATTCTAATTCTTCAGAGTAAGTTTTCGGCAAATGTTTTTTAAAGAATTTTCAAGTTTAGATAAAGCCCTAAGGGGTGATTTTTTATGTGTGCGAGTCCCAGTTAGATAGGCCTTGCCATCTAACGGGACCCCATGAGATGCTCCAAAGGAGCTATCTCATTAGGGGGGGGTGAGTTAAGTGGACGAAAATAAAAAGAAATTATACGTAGGTAATTTACCTTACAAAGTAGCTTCAGAAGATCTTAAAACCGCTTTTTCAGCTTATGGTGAAGTGGCAGACGCTGTCGTAATTTCCGATAAAAGATTCGGCAGATCAAAAGGTTTTGGTTTTGTAGAATTTGTAGATGAAGCAGCGGCTCAAAAAGCAGTAGAAGCGATGAACGGAAGTGAAATGGAAGGAAGAAAGCTGGTTGTTAATTTTGCCAGACCTCCTCGTGAGGACGCTATGCCGGCTCAAGCTGGGGCAGAAGTTATGCCTGAAGCAAAAGAAGAAGAGGAAGTTGTAGAAGAGGAATAAGCTTGATAATTGATATCAGCTTCGTTGAAGAAGCTGTGGTTCTAGCTGATTTATCGGAAAATAATAATCTTTATGTTTGTACGCCTGAAGGGTATGAGAATGTGTATATGGGCGAGTTTCAGCACCCGGAATATATAGAAAAAATTGCACTTCGAAAGAGCAAAAAACTATTATTAAAATTAGCGAATTAAGTTTCTTAAAACTTTCCCGTTTAGCGGACGATACTTATGATGTAATTTGCAAATCATTGACAGCCCGTTTGGAGATGAAAAACGGGTTAGAAATGTATACGAAAAGTGACAATAGTTACCATGAGATAGTCTTTTATTCCTCAGTTAAATAAAACCAATATTGATAGGATCTGCCAAATGTAATGAGTCCCAAACACCATTTCAATATTTTATAACATCACCCCATAATATCTTGAAAAAAGTATAATATTGGAGTATAATATGCTTTTACTTTAATTTTATTTAATAAAGTAAGAAGTATTTGCTTTATGGCTCATGCGCCAAAATAAGCAATTTTCGCACTTTAAATCTATTAACTGGAAATTTAAAAAGGAGACTATCCTCAAATATTAAGTGAGATATTTCCATTAGTTCACAAAAAAAACTTGAAAAAGAAGGAGTCTAAAAATGTCTACACTTACTAATTTGTCTATCGTTAATCCTCAGAAAAGCGAAAGTTATGAAATCCAGAGAGCTGGAACATTGTCAATTGAACAGGTCGGCGGCGAGTTGAGGTTGACTCTAACATACCCGCGCGGAACAACCACACTTACTTTGGAAGCTGGTGTTGTCCAAAGAGCACTTGAAGTCCTTGAGGCAAAAAAAGTTTGGGATGAAATCGATCTCGAGAATATCAGCATTTCCACTCCGGGAATCGATATGAAAGTCAAGTTTCCGACCGGGGAGAAGATTTTTCCGCAAAAGAGAGATTTTCTTGTTGCTTTAAAGCAAGTATGGAAGCCAACTTTGGCGACAATGTATCCGGATATTGCAAAAGCGGTTTCTGAAATGATGAAGCACAATCCTGGCCTTCTTTATTCTTTCGTATTTACT
>Ga0155061_171_pt2 | contig 1498 bp, 3 predicted proteins | sample RifCSPhighO2_01_FD_106029 | JGI IMG/M metagenome (GOLD analysis project Ga0155061, IMG submission 106029) | Candidatus Woesebacteria bacterium RIFCSPHIGHO2_01_FULL_38_26b
GGAACCAAGGATGTGAAGCAAAAAGGTAACGGTGAAATTAAATTTATTGATGAAAAAAGTCCGCCGGCTGGCGGAGAAAAAGGTTCTTCTTCCGTCTTCTCCAAACTCGGCGCTTTAGTTCAGAAGGCAGTTGATTGTTGCAAAGAATAAATCTTTCTTGTAAAATCGCAACTATATGGATAATCTTATAGAAAATCAGGAACCTGGGGTAGGATTAACATTACCCTTAAGTGAAGCGGAATTAGTACCTTTATCCCCAGATTTATATAGACGAGTAACATTAAGGGATGTTGACCCTTCTCTTACACAAGAACAACTCATTGCCGAAAGTGACCATCTGACCGGGCTTAGACCATTTAATGCTTATGTAAAAGAATTCGGAGTTGTCTATCCTCCAGGCGTTTTTGGAAACAAAGTGCCTAGAAAAAATTACGATCCGCAGATTGCAATTGTCTTTCTAAACCTTCCTGAAAATTGGTTGGAAAAATTAAAGGATCCTGTTAGCTACCCTCAAGTTAAAAAAAGCTGGGAAACAGTTCAACAAGTGAGGAAGCAGCTTCCACTCTTCATAGAGGAATCAGACAAATAGAAACTAAACGCCATCATCCAACTAATTTCTTTCCCAAGAACTTTTACTCGACACGTCTTTCTGGTAAAATCAATGTATGAAAAATCCGATTTCCCAAAACACTATAAATAAAATTACAAGCTTATTAGCTAGCGAGAAAGAAATTATTTCAGCCTATGTTTTCGGGTCGCGAGCTAAGGGTAAAGAAACAAAATCAAGCGACCTCGATATTGGCATTCTTTGTCTTGAAAAATCGGCAGTTAATCAGCGAAGACTCGCGACGGATATACAAAAATTAATTTCCGGAACTGAAACCGATGTCGTGCTTGCTGACTTATCAAATAATCCTCTACTTCTCATCCAAATAATAAACGGAAACTTAATTTATGAAAAGAACTCTAGGGAAAGGACTAATTTAGAATCGAGAGTGCTTTTTTCCTACGAGGACAGCAAACACTTTCGAAACATAAAAAAATTTTATTTAGAAAAATCTTTTAAGGAGGGAATCTATGCCTATTGACAAAGAAATTATTGAAAATCATCTAGATCAGCTAAAAGACTACATAGCCGATATTGAAAATATGGATTTTAGCGAAGAGAGCTTGGTGAAAGATAGAGATATTCAGCACCTGCTAAGCCATAGAATGCACATCGCTGTCGAAGTTTGCATTGATATTGCCACGCATATCACCTCTGCGTTGGAGCTTCCCGGAAGAAACAGCGCAGTCGATGTAATCCTACTCTTAGGTAAAAAAGGAATTCTTACAAAAGAATTTTCTGAAAAGTTTCAGCAGGCACCGAAATTAAGAAATCTTTTAATACACGGCTATGACAATATTGACTACCGAATGCTTTATAAAGATTATAAAAACGACCTCGCTGACCTAAAAGAATTCGCAAGACAAATCAAAGAATATTTGGAGAAAAATT